>Ga0129307_1000533_pt1 | contig 57694 bp, 48 predicted proteins | sample P1105metagenome_FD_94437 | JGI IMG/M metagenome (GOLD analysis project Ga0129307, IMG submission 94437) | Capybara group fecal microbial communities from Wisconsin, USA - P1105 metagenome | ecosystem: Host-associated > Mammals > Digestive system > Large intestine > Fecal | place: USA: Wisconsin... | reverse complement strand
TTACATCCGTCACGATGCAACTCAATCGTAAAGGTTGATCCTTTATTTATGCAACTGTCAATGTACTATGCCGCCGGGTCAGCGGCTGAGCTATCACATAGAAAAAATGATTGACCCATAATATAAATAGTTTTTTCAAAATTTGATTCTATTGATTCATTTTGACTAAGTAACAGTTCATTCTGCTTATTAACAATAGATTTAATACTATCATCTGATTCTAATAGATTATTTTCTATCATTTTATTATTACTGATCAATTCATTTGACTTATCCTCTAATAAAGATTTGATATTATCATCTGATTCTAATAAATTGGTCTCTAACACTTTATTATTATTGATTAATTCATTTGTCTTATTTTCTAATAAGAGTTTTATATTCTCCTCGGAGCTAACAAGGATTTCCTCAATTTTATATGTTTGATCTTTTACATTATTTATTTCTGTTGTATGTAATAAATGGTTATCTTTCAAACCTTTATTCAGCAACTCAAATTGTTCTAAAATATGATTATGATTCTCGCTGACAGATTTTACATAATCGTTATTATGATTACTTAATTCCACATTAAACTTTTCAGTATTTTCCTTAAACATTTTTTGAATAGATTCGCTGTTATCAGATACATGATCAAAGACTCTTTGAGTTGATTGCTTCAATTCTTCACACGACGCATCGATTGTTGAAGCTCTATCATTCATATTTATAGAAAGATCATCTATTTGTTTCTCAGTCTTATCATAATCATCTATCATTCGTGATAATATTGAAGTTTCAGTCTTATCTATCTCATCTCTTAATCTATCAAATGACTCCGAGGATAAAATATCTGAACTACTGATTTTTTCTATTATTTCTTCCTTATCACTTTCCACTTCACGTACTATTTCTTTTTGTGTTGCTTCTATGTTGCTATTTATCTTAGAAACAGAATTCTCAATTACCGAATTATTTTGTTCTTTAAAATCATTTATTAATTCTGTAAAACGTTCACTATTATGATCTACCGAATCTTTAACATCACTTATCATTGATGTCATTTTCAAATTAGAATCCTCGATTTTTTGAATTATTTCATTTTTCTTTTCTGAAACAATAGTTTTAATAGACTCTGATTCTTGGGTGATTTGTTCAGACAATTGTGTAACAGATTCATTAATCCTGTTCTCCATTGAACTTGTCAATTCAGAAAGGCGTTGTTCATCTTTGCAATTTGTTTTATTTATATAACCCGACAAAACTACATTTGCATAAAAAACAATAAAGCCAAATAAAACGATGTTTATAATACAAACCGCCCAAAAAGGAACATATCGAGATAATATCTCTAAATTTAATAAAATGAATACCCCCCATAAAAATGTAACAATATACCAATACTTTGACTTTTCTACAATAATTTTTTTTATCTTCTCCATCGCATACCCCGTCCTTTACCTATAAACCCCATTAGTAATTATTTGAATAATATAATTATTCATCAACTAAGCAAAAAAAGCACTGCAGCTATTGCTGAGTGCTTCTAATCCTTACATTCTGCAACTGGCTGCCATAATCTAATACTACACGTTAGGCCCTATAGCTTTGCGTCACACAGTTTCCCATGTTTTGCTAAATCTATTCATTTATGTTAATAATTATACCCTATTGATTTCTCCAATTCAATTACATTCTACGACATTTTTATATATTATATCATCTTATCTAGACACAATATGTCATTCTCATATTAATTATTCATTCGATATATTTTTATACATATATTTTAAACCAGAAACGGAAGTTGTCCCCATCACACCACAAAAAAAGAGACATAGAATTATTTCACTATGTCTCTGTAACCTCATTCACTTATTAACCAAAAAGACCTTCAAAAAAGCCTTTAATAGCGCCGCATGCTCCACCAATTATGAAACCAACAGCTTTTCCCGGGAATCCAAGTATTTTTTCTCCTATGTCAGCACCTGTTCCTGAATAAATATCCGATTCCAACCAAACATATGTTTTAATTGAATCCCATATACTCGACTTTATATCATCCTTGTACTCTTTCTCTTCATCATCAAATAACCAATTGTCCCTATCCGTATTGATGTTTTCAGCCAAGGCAATTCGTTTTTCTCTGGGAATAGAGTTGATAATATAGTAAAGCAGTTTTGTAAGATTATATGGTTTACACTGTTCTTCACCATCCTCTTTATATCCAGCACAATAGAATACCGGTTTGATATTTAATCCAGTACCCTCATTTATTCTATCTTGAACTGATTCTGCCTTTTTCTTTAGAAAATCAAGAAGAACTTCATCAGGTTCATTCTTTTCATAATCCCAGTGTTTTCCCTTCATAGCAACATCAGCTTGGTTCAAACCTACTATGACTCTGTTTTCTTTATCTTCTCCAAGACATGGAATAATAACGTTATTGATAAGATCATAAGATGTTCCCAAATCTTTTGAAGACGCATCAAGTATAACTAATACTAAATCAATTAAAGGATACCCATTCTCATCAAGCTCACTAAGCTTATCAACCAGCATTCTATTGTAAGCCTCATCATTCTTTACGCCGTCTCCCAAACCTGGAGTATCCCAAATTGTTAGATTTTCAAGTTCATAACTTGTAATTAAATCTGTTTCTGGATCTACGCCAACACCTACTTCAGCAACATCCATATTAAACAAAGCATTTACAGTGGAACTCTTTCCACTTCCTGTTGCTCCTCCCAAAATAATATTGACCTTCTTATCTCGAACTTTGATAAGCCTTGAAAGACGTCTGTTCTTCTCTGGCATAGAAAGATCAGAGGCCATAATATCTTCCTCAAGAAGAACGTAAATACTTTTCTTATCCATTTTCTCTAAATCATCATTCTCATCTTTTTGTCCATCACCAAACCCATTTAGAAATCCCTGTGCACAATCCTTTATTGTTAAATCCTCAAACATCCTGCATCCTCCTTTAAATATAGTTTTAATAATGACATTATAATTTGTATAAAGGACACATTCTGTCTATCTAGATTTTTTTGATTCAAAAAAGGTGTAGCAGAGTCTGTCCCCACTGCACTTTCACCTTATGTCTCGTACAAGGCAACTCGCGTTCCTATTTCACCATCATTAAGCTTTGCCAATCTCTTTCCAAAGCTTTCCAAAGCACCCAATTCACACATCACATTACACTGACATCGGTGTGAACGATCATCAACATCACATACTTCAAGATCAACATCAATTGTCACATGTCCCTGTCTGTCAGCACTTAATTCCAACGAAAACGCTGGAGTATATTTCCCAGTCTTAGGGCCCGACTCGAAATATGTTGCAGGATTATCCAAACTGCAAAAGTCAGTTAGGATAGTTGAGAGTTTATTCAACAACTCCTCGTCAAAATAACAAGATTGATAAGCTTTTACATATTGTGAATACACTTCTATCTGTAGTTCAAATATTGTCTCATCTTCCCAAATCTTACTTACTATGATATTGTCCATATAATCCATTATTACTTGTCCTTTTTCTGTTTCTTCTTTCTATTTTTAGTCACTTTATCCTTCAAACCCGTTATTTTTTCAAAGATATAAACACTGATAAAAAAAGGCCAAAATATGCCCCATAAAAACATATTTATACGCTCACTTTCCTTATCTTTTCCTGTCACTTTCTCTAAAAAGCCCCAGACAGGATCCATTAACTCACTGAATTTACAAGCTAATAATATATGAAGTACAACGAATTCTGCTACAACCCCATATATAATATTTACTAAAGAGAACTTTTTTGAATCTTTCATATTTAACTACCTCCGTTTTGTTCTTTACAATTAAAAGTCTAGCATTGTTACCTACAACATTTTTTGCACAAAAAAATGGTGCAGCGGGGTCTGTCCCCACTGCACCATCTATGCTGTGAACTAGAGTTTTGAAAACTGATTAATCCAACCTTCTTCATCTTCAATATCTGCAATTTCACTTCCCATTTTTTCACTTATATCAGTCAGACTATAAGATTCGGATCCATTTTCAATGACGACTTTAAACTCCTCGTCATGTTCTTCAATCATTTCCAAAAAGCGATATATTATATCAACTGTAGTAGTTTTCATTAACTCTTTAAGCTTTTCTTTTTGTTCCTCAGTAAAACTTGAAAATACAGAATAATTCTTTTGATCTATTGGATTCTTCGTTGTCAGATCAATAACTCGATTCACTCCATATAATGCTGGATCATATACCTCCTCTATAACGCATTTTCCAAAATAATTAACTATATCCTCAGTTTTATTTGATTCTTCCATTTTCTGCTATCCTCTCATTTTCTAGTAATTTCCATTAAGACACTCTTCACGCCGTAAAAACGTTTGTGCTTTTTACCGCTTCCATTTCCTGCACAATATCCACCTGATCTAAAGCTTCCCTCTGAGGTTTCAACCTCTATGTAACAGGTAGAACCATCTTGCGCTTCGACATCAGGAAGCTCCTCTGGCAGATCAACAAATTTGTTGTCCTTTACTGCATTAACGATATTATCCCATTCATCATCTTCCAGCTTAGATTCCTTGATATTACATTTATCATCTGGAGGTATCTCACATGTAAAAAGGTCAACGCCAGAATCCGAATAAGGATAGATGGTATAACAAGTTAGGGTACCGTCGGATCTAAAGACATCCAGTTCCGCCCCGTCTTGATCACCAAGGTTGTAAACACACCTTACCTCTTTAACTTCATAATCCGCTTGCTTTTTCCCATTCGTCTCAGTTACATCAATGTCATTCCCCGCACATCCTCCAAGTATTGTTAAGCAAAGTACTGCACCGAATAATATACAAGCAAACCTTGAAAATCTTCCATTCTTTCTAGTTTTCTGATTTGTTATTGCCCCCATATCAAATCTTACCTCCAACATAAAACATCTTATTGGCTATAGGGACATTATAACTTATTTTGTAGTTTCATGTTGTGTTTAATTAATCACTTCTTTTTATTTTTCTTTTTAAATACCTTATCCTTCAAACCCTCTATTTTGTCACAGATATCTCCAAGGAAGAAAATAGGCCCAAAGAACCACCATAAGACAAAATCACGATCCTTATCTGCATCCGTTTTCTTTTCCTCTTTACCTGTCACTTCATTTACTTTTTCCCCAATTGAAAGAAATGCCCCAATTAATATAATACGCACTACATACAAAAATATTAAAGGAAGCGCTACCAATCCAAGAATGCTACATACTATATTTTTTATAATTTTCATATTTAACTACCTCCGTTTTGTTCTTTACAATTGAAAGTCTAACACTGCTTACGACAACATTTTTTGCACAAAAAGTGCAGCGGGGTCTGTCCCCACTGCACCATTAGTAATGAATTATTTATCTTCTGAATTTTTTAACTGACAACATTCTGAGGAGTACCTTCGAAGTACGCCTTCAGGTTATCTGCCACCACCTGTATAAGGCGCGTACGAGCCTCTACGCTGGCCCAGGCAAGATGAGGGGTAATACATATGTTCGGAGCTGTAAGAAGCGGATTATCAACCTTCATAGGCTCCACAGTGACTACATCCGCAGCCGCTCCTGCAACCTTGCCGCTTCTAAGTGCATCTGCCAGGTCCTTTTCATTTACAAGACCACCACGAGATACATTTATGATAAAGACTCCGTCCTTCATCTTGGCAATATTCTCTTTACAGATCATCTTCTCTGTAGATGCATTCATCGGACAGTGAAAGGATATTATATCCGAATCACTCCATATCTTATCAAGAGATACGAATCTAAGATTCGATACACCTGATGCATCGATCACTTCATCTCCTTTATAATTCTCAGGATGAGCTGTATATACCAGCACATTCATCTTAAAAGCACGGGCAATCTCAGCTACTCGCTTACCTATATTTCCGTATCCCACAATACCGATAGTCTTACCTGCCAGTTCCATAACAGGACTCAGCCAGTAACAGAAGGTCTCGCTGAGTACCCAGTCACCTGCATGAACACTGTCACTATGCTTGCTGATACTTCCTGCCAGTTCAAGGATGAATCCCCAGGTAAGCTGTGCCACCGACTCCGTACTGTACGCAGGCACATTTGTCACCGTAACACCGTGGGCACGAGCTTCGTCAAGATCGATAACATTGTATCCTGTAGCACATACACCGATATACTTTAGGTTAGGTAACTGGTCAAATGTCTTCGAATCAAAAATCACCTTGTTATCGAAGACCACTTCTGCATCCCCGATATGTTCGAACTTATTCTCTTCTGTTGTATTTCTATAAACGGTTGTTTCAATAAGTGATGTTATAGGATCAAGTGACAGATCGCCTCTGTTCACCGCTCCTTCCTCAAGATATACTGCTTTCATAATCATTCCTCATAAATCATTTCTCTGTGCCGCTTTGTTCACCAAGAGAAGTGTAGTAAGCTTCAAGCTTTGGTCTCGCACTGATATAGTACTTTTCAAGCTGCTTATCAAAGTGCTTGCCCATGCTCTCCATCATTATTTTATCAGCCTGTTCAAATGACATACTCTCTTTATAGACACGCTTACTTACCAGCGCATCGTATACATCAGCTATAGCCATGATCCGGGCCTCAAGGGGTATTTTATCACCTTCAAGGTGTTCTGGGTAGCCTGAACCATCCATTCTTTCATGATGGTAATGAGCCACATTTTCTGCCACTATCTTAAAGGACTCATTATCAGTGTCCTTAAGTATCTCATGAACTATTCGAGTGCCCTCTGCTGCATGTGTCTTCATGATCTCATACTCTTCATCAGTAAAGCGTCCTGGCTTTCTAAGTATCTTGTCATCTACTGCAACCTTTCCCAGATCATGCATAGGTGCAGCCTTTATGATATCCTCACAGAACTCATCAGTGAGTCTGTCGGCAAATGGAGATTCTGCATCTGCTCTCATCTCCCCAATGATTATACGAACACATTCACTGGTTCTCTTAATATGTCCACCTGTAGAATTATCGCGACTTTCAACCATGGTAGCCATACTAAGGATCAGATTATCGTGCATCTCAACTATATGCTGGGTCTTCTGCTTCACCTCAGCTTCAAGCTCAGTCTTATATTTATCCAGAAGTGCAACATACTTCTGATTCTTGGTATCATCAGTAAGGAATATCTGATAACCGATCTTCCTGTTACCTTCATAGAGATACTGAGTGCGGACTATATAAGTGTAGTCACTCTCCTCTACTCCAGATACATCATCGAGCTTTTCCTGTCCTGTCTTATATACTTTTTCAATCTTGTCCTTTTTCACATAAAGATGTGTCTTTGTTTCATCCTCTTCAAAATGGTGTATCCAGTGTCCCACCGTATTCTCCATCCAAGGAACACGGGTTATATCCTGGTCGATACTTAGATCAACCAGCCCCGGAAGAATTTCGCGGGCAGTCTCATTTGAACCCAGATAATGATGATCAAAATCTATGGATATGAATCCTGTCTCACCAGTCTGTACCATGGAATCAACCACCATATCGCTGACCTTATAGAGACTCATCCGACGAGCTATACTTATATACATTATCTGCGCAAATATATAAGTGAAAGGAACTACCTCAATCTTAGTTCCTATAAGCTTATTACCTAAATATCCAAGCAGTGTTACAATAACCGGAAAAAACAGACGTCTAAGGATCGTATTGGAGATCTGGCTTTTTCTGATACTAGAATAGACGATGGCAACTATCTCAATAGCCACATAAAGAATGATAACGACTAGAAATGCCGTATGAACAGGACCATACTCCTTCTTGATCTCGGTACCAAAAACATTGTGATGTACCGTCAGACTCTTCAGGAAGTATGGTGTCTTTCCAACAGTGAGAACAAATACATAAAGTGTGGTGTTAATAAGAAATGCAAAGAAACGAAGTGGCCTTGGAACCTCTATCTCACAGAGATTCAGTACGCACATCGTAACAAAGAAAGGCAGGAAACAACTGCCTATATATATGATCTTATATGCATTCATAGCAGCATATTTATCTGCAGAATTTGCATAAAGATAATAGCCCAAATTAACTATAGGAACCAATATGAAGATGACAGTTATATTAAGATCAAAATGCTTTCGCCAGATCATAACGTAAATAACCGTCAGAAGAAATGATATGCCAAAAATGGCTTCGTAGTAAAGTGCTACCAACTATAATCCCTCTCCATCTATAGTTTTAAACCCCTACTAAATATTTTATCACATTTACCCTTAATTGCACGCAAAAAAATGAGTCAATTGGGCTCAAAGCCACTTTGACTCATTAATGTTATGTAAACTATATTGTTAACTTTATCCGTTTAGGTCATATGTACGCTGTAATATGTATCGCGATAAGCCTTCGGAGTCATACCAGTCACCTTCTTGAAGATGGTGGAAAATGCGCTCTGGGATGAAAAGCTAAGTGATACAGATATATCAAGGATTGAGAATTCAGAATATCTCAGCATATTCTGAGCCGTCTGGATCTTGGTCTCATTAATAAACTGATTAACATTCATTCCCACTTCCTTCATAAACAGTCTGGAGAAATAACCAGCACTAAGCCCTTCTCTCTCTGCCAGATCATTTACCGAGATCTGGGTCTGAAGGTTGTCATAGATATAATCGATGCTTCGACGGATATGCTTGGAGATAGCATTTACCTTCTTCAGGTCTCTCATGCGTGTCGCAAAGTCTATCTGCATATCTGCCATAAGGTCAAGAACCTCCTCTTCTGTCTCCGCCTCATCAGCACGCTTTATATAGATATCTGTAAGCGTATATGCCATATCACGGTCCATTCCACCGTCTATGCACATACGACTTATAACTGCCGCTGCAACCACAAGATGATATATCATGTTGTGGACAGGATTATCTGAAAGAGTTCCTCTTAGATCCGCAAACTTGTGTCTTGCTATCTTGAACCTTTCTCTCGCTGCCTCAACCTCTCCATTCTTAATTCGGTTGTACTGCCTGAATTCAGCATGGAAATCATCTCTTATGAACTCTTCCTGGCGCTGCAAATAAAGCCTGTAGTTCAACGTACTGTTAGTATCCATTACTACTGACCCCCTCTTACAACTAGATAACCGCTTTTAGCCAGGCTGGATACTCGCGCTCTGGTCCTATCATCTGTGAATCAATACTTATGCTTATGGTGTCTTCAAGATCCATGCTGTATAGTCTGTTTTTGATTCGATTTACAACGCTGATAGTATGCTGTTGTGTCATCTCTGGAAGCAAAATATATAACATACTTCCCTTCCTTGTCATTACGTCGCTCTTTCGAAGAGCCATCTTTACAGCACCGCCCATAATGTCGAGCAGTCTGTCGTACTCTTTTCCTGGTAAAGAATCATCCTTCGCCTTGAGACTGATCATAAGCTCGCAGGCTGGATTCTTATATGTCTGAATATAGTTGTCGAGGAACTTATGTACAGTGTTGTACTGAGTGTTATCAACCCACATAGCACCGTCTTTTGAATCAGGTTTTACATCACTGAAATCATAGAACACAACATTGTTGTTCACGTTACTATTATCAAGTGCTCTGTCCGCCTTATCAAAAAGGTCCTCATAATTTGTTCCCTGCTCAGGAACCATTACAGCTCCAACTGAAATATCTACAGATGTGTCTATTGTATCGCTGGCATACTGAGTAGCAAGCTCGCTGACCTTCTCCTCAAGATACGAACGGATATTCCGAATTTCTGTCTTATCATGCATATCCTTATAGAAGATTACAAACTCATCTGTTCCAAGACATCCCTTGATATCATTTGCGCCAGTGGAACTATCTATTATCTCGAGACACTCTTTCTGGAAGCGCTCCACCGCATCAGTTCCATAAGCATCCTTAAACATTATAAGGTTGTCCATCTTAACAATTGCAAGAAGTCCTTTCTCAGTTGCACAAGCTTCATATAGTCTTTCGATAATCTGTGAATTATTCATGGTAATCTCCTTTCCTAAGTTTTATACAAAACCAACGTCTGTAAATTTGTTGGCATAAATGTAACTTAAGAAAAAAATAAATGTTTTCACAAATACGACTATTTTTATACAAATCGTACCTTTTACCATGAACATTCTGTGAAGCCACTGTTTATGCGGTTTTCACGTGTTTTCTCTATGTTTTTTATATGTCCGGATTATGTCCATTTCATGTTTTATTTAAAATCATATTTTATTAAAATGTCATCTCCTGTGCATTTAACGTCGGCATACGCACCCGAAATTATCGGCATCATTGGAGGCTTATGTCCGATGTCAAGATCCATCACGATAGGTACTCCCAGCTCACCGATCATATCGGTGACTGCATTATACTGATCAACGCCCATAGCGTCCTCACCATAATGAAGTGGCCTACCAATAAGGAAGCCCTTGGCATATTTGAACCAACCAGCCTCTCTCATGGTATAGAATGCTCTTCTTATAGAAAGCATATCCAGATCACAGCACTCCAGAAACCAGATAAAGCCATCTTCCTTATAACGTTCAAGGAATTCATCCACCTTATCAAATCTGGTACCAAGCTGAACCAGAAGGATATCTACACATCCACCTATAAGACGTCCAGACATCTCAGCCTTCTTTGTAGTCTCTATATCTGTATCCTTTTGATAGTAGCGATATACTACTTTCTCAGTTGTATTATATGTAAGCAGTGGATCAACTTCCGGAATCTCTTCCTCTGGAGTATCCTCATCCACCTCAGGCTGATGTCCTTCCATCTCCCAGAAATCATAACCACTAACCTCTGTGATTTCTCCAGTAAGCAGCTTTATCGCATCTTCATTTGACTTATGCCATGGCACTCTTCCAAAGGCAGGAGCACAAGGGCCATATATAGCAGCAGTATCTGCAAGTATGGTCGATAAAAATGTAAAGTTGGTATTATCAGAGTAGCCCATATACCACTTAGGTTCACTCTTTGCTATCAGATCAAAATCGATATATGGCACAACCTCACACATAAGCTCACCACCACCACAGGTGATAATAGCGTCTATCTCTGAATCAGTCATGGCTTTATTCAGCTCATCTCCGCATTTATCAGGACTATTGCTGATACCTATACCACTGGACGCAAAACAATTTGGCCCCAGCTTTTCTTTATAGCCCATCTCTTTAAATATCTTACGGGCATTTTCAAATCTTGTACTATACGGCTCTATAGCGCATCCAAAGGAAGGAGCGATATAACCTATAGTTCCCCCTTTTGTTAAGAACTTTGGATATCTCATCTATTAACCTCTCTTTTATTACTTCTTCTTTTTATTTCTATATAAATATTTGCGGGCAATATTAATGCCGATCTTATAGCCCAGCGGCCTGAGAGCCTTATCAGCTTCTTTAAGCTTCTCTCTGATCGGGATACTCTGTGGGCAATGCATCTCACACTTTCCACAGCCAACGCACTGGGAGGCAAATGGAGGCTCTTCGGAAAGTCCTACAGCCTGTGCATATTGGAACCTTCCTGCACTCTTTCCCTCTGTATACATTGTGTTATAGGCAGCAAATGTACCTGGTATATCTACCCCCTTAGGACAAGGCATACAGTACCTGCAGCCAGTACATCCCACCTTCTCATTTTCTTGAATGGCCTTCTTTACATTTTCCAGTAATTCAAAATCAGCATCTGTAAAGGTTCCTGCTTCCATCTCACTGGCGGTCTTACAGTTCTCATCTACCATCTCAAGAGAATTCATACCTGAAAGTACTACAGTTATCTCAGGCTGATTCCAGAGCCATCTGAAAGCCCACTCAGCAGGAGTCCAGCCCCTGTCACTTCCAGCGATTATCTTCTTAGCCTTATCAGGAAGCATATTTACAAGCTTACCGCCTCTTAGAGGCTCCATTATTACTATAGGAATCCCCTTCTCTGCAGCAGCCTTTACGCCAGCCACACCGGCCTGTGTAACCTCATCCAGATAGTTATACTGAATCTGACAGAAGTCCCAGTCATAATCATTAAGTATCTTAATAAAGTTATCACTGTTTCCATGATAGGAGAAACCGATATTACGGATCTTTCCTGCTTCTTTTTTCTCTTTTATCCACTGCTCTATTCCAGCACCCTTAAGCTTCTCCCATACACCAACATCGGTAAGATGATGCATGAGATAATAATCTACGTAATCAGTACGAAGCCTGGATAATTCTTCTTCAAAATATTTATCCAGACCCTTGCTGTTCTTAATGAGATACTGTGGCAGTTTGGTTGCGATATTAACCTTATCTCTGATTCCATTTTTCTCAAAGATTTCTCCAACAGCCACTTCACTTCCTGGATAAATATACGCCGTATCATAGTAATTAACGCCCGCTTTAAAAGCAGCCATAATCTCTTTCTCTGCCTTATCCAGATCTATGGAATTACCCTTCTTGGTAAATCGCATACATCCATATCCAAGGATCGACAGATCATTCCCATGTTTATCTTTTCTATATTGCATAGCCAATACCTCCTATACAATAACCTTACATTTTACCTCATAATCATATTTATTGAAGAATTTCATTTAATACAAAATCCTTAAGTTCTGATCTATTATCAATCACATAATCCTTAAGTGTTGATTTATCAAATTTTACTTCTTCACTATAACACATTATCTCAAATTGTTGCTTTATAGAAAAGAGGTATTTATTCATTTGTGAATATAAATAAAAATGCCCTTGGGATTTCTCCCAAGGGCATCTAAAAACTGTATTATGCTTTAAGCTAGGATTACTCAGCCTTTGTTCCATCGTAGAGATCTACGAGACCCTGAAGGTGAGCGAATCTCTTCTTAGAGTTCTCTTCAGCCATAGCGAAGAGCTTATCAGCCTTATCCTTGTTAACCTTCTGAAGTGCTGTGTAACGAGCCTCTCCAGCGAGGAACTCCTGATAAGGAACTGTAGCAGCCTTAGAATCAAGAGTGAACTTCTTATCAGCTTCAGGATTGAATCTGAACAGGTTCCAATATCCAGCATCAACTGCCTTCTTCTCCTCAGCCATAGCCTTGCTCATACCAACACGGATTCTGTGGTTGATACATGGAGCGTAAGCGATGATGAGTGATGGACCATGATAGCTTTCAGCTTCCTTGATAGCCTTGATAAGCTGGTTGTAGTTAGCACCCATAGAAACCTGAGCAACATATACATAACCATAGCTCATTGCGATAGCTGCAAGATCCTTCTGCTTGATCTCCTTACCACCTGCAGCGAACTGTGCAACAGCACCTGTAGGAGTAGCCTTTGAAGACTGTCCACCTGTGTTAGAGTAAACCTCTGTATTGAATACGAAGATGTTTACATCCTCTCCAGAAGCGAGTACGTGGTCAACTCCACCGAAACCGATATCGTATGCCCATCCGTCACCACCGAAGATCCACTGTGACTTCTTAGCAAGGAAATCCTTATCCTTAACAACTGCCTTAGCATCTGCGCTGTCAACCTTCTCAAGTGCAGCTACAAGAGCGTCTGCAGCAGCTGTGTTCTCATCTGTACTATCATATGTCTCGAAGAACTTGTCAGCAGCAGCCTTAACGTCTGCATTTGTCTCAGCTACAGCCTTAACCTTAGCTGAAAGGCTCTCACGAAGTGTCTTCTGAGCAAGATACATACCGAAACCAAACTCTGCGTTATCCTCGAACAGTGAGTTATCCCAAGCTGGTCCCTTACCTTCCTTATTTACTGTATAAGGTGTTGAAGGTGAAGAGTTACCCCAGATTGATGAACATCCTGTTGCGTTAGAGATGTACATTCTGTCACCGAAGAGCTGTGTAATAAGCTTAGCGTAAGGTGTCTCACCACAACCAGCACAAGCGCCTGAGAACTCAAGCAGTGGCTGTCTGAACTGTGAACCCTTAACTGAAGCAGCACCAAACTTAGCGATAACCTCTTCCTTATCAGGAACTGAGATAGCATAGTCGAACAGGTTCTGCTGAGCCTTAAGAGCATCATCAAGTGGCTTCATCTCAATAGACTTTGTAGGACATACGTTTGTACATGATCCACATCCAAGACAGTCCATAGTTGAAACTGCAATGTTGAACTTGTACTCTGGCATTCCTGTAACATCCTTTGACTGGAATCCAGCTGGAGCTGCAGCAACCTCAGCATCTGTAAGAGCTACTGTTCTGATAGCTGCATGAGGACATACATATGAGCAAAGACCACACTCTACACACTTGTCTGGTGTCCAAACAGGAACTGATACGGAAACACCTCTCTTCTCGTATGCTGCTGTACCTGAAGGTGTAGAACCATCCATGTATCTAGCAACTACAGAAACAGGAATTGTGTTACCTTCCTGAGCTGAAACCTTGATCTGAACGTCATTTACGAAATCCTGCTGTTCCTTTGTACCTGTTGTAGCAGCTGGGTAATCAAGACCCTCATCTACTCCATTTGTCCAATCAGCAGGAACATCAACCTTTACAAAGCCCTTAGCACCAAGGTCGATAGCGTTCCAGTTCATCTGAACGATATCATCACCCTTCATACCATATGACTTCTTAGCAGCAGCCTTCATGTGCTCTATAGCCTCATCCTCAGGAATGATTCCTGTAAGTGTGAAGAATGCTGACTGAAGGATAGTATTGATACGTGTAGGACCCATACCTGACTCGATACCAAGCTTTACACCATCAATTGTGTAGAAGTTGATATTGTGATCAGCGATGTACTTCTTTACCTGTCCTGGAAGGTGCTTATCAAGCTCCTCTCCTGTCCATGGGCAGTTAAGAAGGAATGTACCACCATCAACGAGCTCCTCAACCATTCTGTACTTTCTTACGTAAGCTGCATTGTGGCAAGCTACGAAGTTAGCCTTGTGAATGAGGTATGTTGACTTGATTGGCTTGTCACCAAATCTAAGGTGTGACATTGTTATACCACCAGACTTCTTTGAGTCATAATCGAAGTAAGCCTGAACATACTTATCTGTGTTATCACCAATGATCTTGATAGAGTTCTTGTTAGCACCAACAGTACCGTCAGCACCAAGTCCCCAGAACTTACAGCAAACTGTTCCCTCTGGAGTTGTAACAAGAGCCTCGCCTGAATCAAGTGAAAGATTTGTAACATCATCGAAGATTGAAAGAGTGAACTCTTCCTTCTCTGTATTGTTGAATGCAGCAACGATCTCTGAAGGAGTTGTATCCTTAGAACCAAGTCCGTAACGACCTCTTGTGATAGGAGTATCCTTGAACTCTGTTCCACGAACAGCAGCCATAACATCGAGAGCAAGTGGCTCAGCGATTGATCCTGGCTCCTTTGTTCTATCAAGAACGATGAGCTGCTTAGCTGTCTTAGGAATAGCAGCGATGAACTTATCGTTAACGAATGGTCTGTAAAGACGAACCTTTACAACACCAACCTTCTCGCCCTTAGCTGTAAGGTAGTCGATTGTCTCCTCGATAGTATCACATACAGAACCCATAGCAACGATAACCTTCTCTGCATCTGGTGCTCCATAGTAATTGAAGAGCTTGTAATCTGTACCAAGCTTAGCATTGATCTTATCCATGTACTTCTCAACGATAGCTGGCATCTCATCATAAGCTGGGTTGCAAGCCTCTCTTGTCTGGAAGAATACGTCAGGGTTCTGAGCAGATCCCTTCTCGCATGGATGATTAGGATTAAGAGCCTCAGCTCTAAACTTATCAAGTGCATCATATGGGAAAATATCTTCGAAGTCTTCATTTGACCAGCAATCGATCTTCTGAATCTCGTGTGATGTACGGAAACCATCGAAGAAGTTAATGAATGGAAGTCTTCCCTCAAGTGCTGCCATATAAGCAACAGGTGTAAGGTCCATTACTTCCTGAACAGATGACTCACAGAGCATTGCACAACCTGTCTGACGACAAGCGTAAACGTCTGAGTGATCACCGAAGATGTTAAGAGCGTGTGATGCAACGCAACGAGCAGATACGTTGAATACACCTGGAAGTCTCTCACCAGCAACCTTGTAAAGGTTAGGGATCATAAGAAGAAGTCCCTGAGAAGCTGTGTAAGTAGATGTCATGGCACCTGCAACAAGTGAGCCGTGTACTGTACCAGCAGCTCCTGCCTCAGATTCCATCTCTAAGATTTTAACTGTGTTGCCGAAGATGTTCTTTCTTCCGGCTGTTGCCCACTCATCAGTATGCTCAGCCATAGGTGATGATGGTGTGATTGGATAGATAGCTGCGCAGTCAGTAAAGATATACGATGCATGAGCTGCAGCTTCGTTACCATCCATGGTCTTTTTGAATCTTGCCATTTCGTGATTCCTCCTAGATTTATTTCTTTATAAGGGTCTTGACCAAGGCCCTGTATACGCCATTTTGCATATAAAATGCATAACAAAAAAGACGCAAAAAGCTAGAAACAATGATAACACAAAATGAAACCCATGTGAACAGCGAAAAATGGCTATTTTACTAATCTTTATAAGGTATAACAAACTCTAATTAGACCCGTATAACCCTAGTCAAAAAAAAGGATCATCCGGCATTCACCAGATGATCCTTTTTTCAACTTATTTTGCTCTCTGATCCAGTCTCGAGAGCACTTCCAGGAGGACAGCTACCTCCTTCTCTTTTGCGATTCGGAAGTAGTCCTTAAATCTTACAGCCTCCGCAACTTCTTCATTGATCGATATCTTAATAAGCAGGTTTCGAGCAGCCAGCATATTCTTAACCACTTCCTCGTAATTGCTAATAAGATCAGCATCATAATTCAGATATCCGTTAGCCATAAGGTATTTGATTCTTTCAAGCATAAGTACCTTATGATCATACATTACATGAAGAGCTCTGATATCGAAGTCAGGCTCATCAGCCTTCATCTGCTTCATTACTCTTTCAAGAGCCACATCATAAACCTCTACTCCAAAGGTTGTATCATGGAATCTGTTTCTCATCATACGGAAATGATTCTTTGTATCCTGTGAGTTGAGGTACTCACGAAGTGTATCTCTGATAAGTGTTGTATCAAGCTCATAGTAGCATGTATCTGTATTCTTAAAGATAACATAGAGACCTCTGGTCCCCTTGTAGTCATCTTTAAACATATGATCTTCAGAAGCAGAGATTACATCGTAGCCCTTTCTAACCTCCTCAAAGGTCAGCTTGTTATGAGCATACTTATCCTTGAATGTGAAGTCTCCACAATAGAAGCCTTCTCCCTCAAGATCATAACCATATATGAAAAGCTCGTGAGGGAACTTATAATCTACATCTGCGTCAACATCACTCAGTATCTTAGCTTCATCAAATACGCCGTAAACATAACCACCAAGATCAATAGTCTTGATGATGAAATCTACTATGTCGCCACAGTAGCTTTCGATCTGTTCCTTAGTCATAAGAGATGTAATGAGATATGGGCATTCCTTAAGGGAACTGCTTCCAGGCATAATGTCCATGAAAAGCATCTCATCACCAGTAAATATCTCTTCGATGTTATAGCATCTTAGCTGAATGTAATTGCTAAAGATCCATTTCTTTGCATTGTCATCCTCTGAGAGGATTGAAAAAAGTGTTGCATGCCACTGCCAGGAAGTGATCAGTGGATTCCTCGTTACTACAAGTCTCTTCTTTGCCATAATATCACCCTCCTTAGTCCTCAAGCTTATCAACTTTTTCTTTAATTACTGCAGCAAGGTCACCAAATGTTGGATAATCGTCAAGCGCAAGCTCGTAATCAGTAAACTTAACGCCAAACTTACCTTCTGCTTCAACTATAAGCTTGATGATAGATATCGAATTGATACCATATTCTTTGGTGATATCTACGTCCATATCAACTTCGCCCAGTTCCGGCAGAACTTCATTTACAAGAGCCCTCAGCTCCTGTCTTACTTCATCTTTTCCCATCTTTCGCGTAACCCCTTTCGTAAGTCAGTATCGTGTATTTTGTGAAACCTTCTCTTTTTCACATACACCTATATTTTATCATAATTTATATTTATATAAAAGAAAAATGTAATCGAAACGCCCCCTAAAAAATAAAAGAAGACGGCACCACCAAAGTGGTAATGCCGCCTAAATAATCCTTTTGCTTATCGCTCAGAATTATACTAACCTTTATTCGTCGTCGTCCTCTTCCTCAACCTGCTTTTTCTTCTTAGATTTAGCGCTGGTCTTGTTAGGCTTAAGCTCATAAACCTCGTCAGCCTGAGCAGCTACATCCTGTGAGTGAGTAACGATGATAACACACTTGTTGTCGTTATGTGCGATTGACTTAAAGATCTCCATGATTGCATCCTGGTTCTCAGGATCAAGGTTTCCTGTTGGCTCATCAGCGAGAACAACCTTTGGCTCATATGCAATAGCTCTTGCTATAGCAACTCTCTGCTGCTGTCCACCAGATATCTTAAGTACTCTACGATTAGCCTCTTCCTCTGAAAGACCAACCTTCTTAAGCAGTTCAAGTGCAAGTTCTTTCTTATTCTTTACCTTCTTCTTAGAAAGGTCAATTGAAAGCTCAACATTTTCTCTTGCTGTAAACTTAGGAAGCAGATTGTAGCTCTGGAATACAACTCCAACATCGTTGCTTCTGTATGTGTACTTGTCAACCTTTGTTATATCCTTGCCCTCGAAAAGGATCTTTCCATCTGAGAGCTTATCAAGTCCTGCAAGAAGTGACAGAAGTGTTGTCTTACCTGCACCAGACTTACCAACTATTGCATATACCTTACCAGCCTCGAACTTACAGGAGAAATCCTTAAGTACGTAGGTCTTTTTATCGTATGTGTATGAAATCTTATCTAGTTCTAATACGCTCATCTTACCTACCTCCTTAATCTCTCTCTGTCAGTATCTTCAGCGGCTGATATCTCATGATGAAGATTATTGCTATAAGACTTGAAATGATTGAAAGAAGAATACCGATTCCAACCATCTGAAGTACTACTACTCCATCAACCGCATAGCTTACTGAATCAATGTAATTTACTGGGCCTGTAACATCTCCACCCTTAGAGAATGTTCCCTGGCCACCCATCTGCTGACTACCAGGACCCTGCTGCTGTCCGCCCTGCTCACGACCAAAGTTAGACTGTGTCTGAGTTGAGCTTGACTCTTGCTGCTGTACCTGTGACTCAAGCAGTTTATTTGTAATAGGAACTGATGTTGCAGCTCCAATACCTGTACCAATAAGAATTGAGAAGATAGTTACGATGAATATCTCAAGCATGAACTGAAGTGCAACCTTACCCTTGTGCATACCAACTGCTGTAAGTACACCAACCTCATACTTTCTCTCACGAATATTGAACATGTTGAGAACTACAAGAATGATAGCACCGATTGCAAGTATTACCCAGAGAAATGCTGTTGCAAAGCTCTTAAGGTTCTCAAGTGGAACAAGGCTTGCTTCGTATGAAGCTACATCACTTGATGTAAGAACATACTTGTCGCCTTCCTTTTCCTTAAGATATGACTCAAAGTTATCATATCCATCCATATCAGCGAATACATATGAACCTGTTGTTGTTGCTGAAAGTACCTGTCTCTCTACACCTGTTGTAGTTGTCTCTTCCTCATCCTCTTCTTCGTCTGTTTCTTCTACATACTCTTCTGAAGCTGCTACAAGACTATCAACTACCTTAGAAGATGTGAGAATCTCATTTGCTGGGTCATTTGCATTACCTGTTGACATGCTGCTTGAAGAATCGCTGTTCTTGTAGATACCAACTACCTCAAGCTCATAAGTCTCATCTTCACATGTGATGTTCTGAAGTGTGATCTTATCGCCAACACTGATGTTGTTATATGTTGCAAGCTCAGATGAGATTACACAGACCATATCCTCTGTATCTTCATCAAACATTGAACCTTCTTTGATTGTGGAAACTCCTGTATTGAAGTCGTCCATAGCTGCATCTGCACTATAACCTGTAAGTTTGAAATCGCCCTGGCTGGCCATCATTGTTACAGGATCCTGCTGTTGCTGCTGCATACCAGGTCCCATCATCTGACCGTCGCCACTCTGACCATCCATACCAGGTCCCTGCTGTCCATCTGGTCCCATACCAGGTCCCTGCTGAGCTTCTGTAGTCGCTTCAGTAGTTTCCTCTGTAGTTTCTTCATCTGCATCTGTGTCAGATGAAATCTCTGCGTTAGGATCGATTGGCTGAAGGTCATCATTTCCGTCAAGGATAAGCATATTTGTGTAATAGAAATTGCTTACATACTCTGACTTAGCATACTCCTGCATCTCCTCAAGCGAAAGACCAGAAGCCTCTTTCAGTACCTCCTGCATAGCAGATCTATCTGACATATCCACGCCACTGTTTTGAATCTGCTCCATAACGTAAGATCTATCTACGTTAATGTGTGCAGTAATATTCAGATTCTTCATATTTGACTCTCTTGCATTCTCTGAAGACTTTCTGATTGAAAGTGCAACACAGCAAGATGCCGCAATTACTGTAACGATAATACCGATCAGGATATTACGTCCAAGTGATCTGGATATATTCTTGAAAGCATTTTTGAATATATACATTGTTTTCTCTCCTAGTGATATATTTGGTGCAGCGGGGTCCGTCCCTCCTGCACTTTTTTAAGCTGCGATATAGAAATCTTCTGCAGCCACATCATAAACTGACTCGATAGCGCCACCATCTTTTCTGCCAGGTCCCATACCAGGTCCCTGTCCAGGTCCGCCTGGGCGCTCATGACTTCTCTTTATAGCTCCCATAACAAAGAATGCTACAAGACCAAGTACAACTATTATAATGGCAACGATTGCAACAACCTTGCCCTTACCGCCTTTTTTCTTTTCCTTCTTTTCAGTATCTGACATAATTTCCTATCCTCCTTAATAAAGAAGTTTTATCAGATGAGGACAAAGAGGGGAGATCTTTGTCCTCACCCCATAGCTGTGCCCGTCCGCACAACCCTCTTCATACAGAAAAGTGGAACCCGGATAGTACTCGATCCAGGTTCCACCCTTCTATCCAATACCAAATATACCGGAATATAGTGTGAAATACTCACTTCGAAATGTAAGAAAAATGTCAAAAAAGTGTCAACAGGTGGAATTGCTATTCATAGTAACATCATAAGACACGCACAAAATGGCTATTTATAAACATTTTTGTGTGGGGATTATGATGTGTGCTGCGAAGCAGTAACCGGAAATGCATGAGGAAAGTGTCTGCGAAGCAGACAATAAAGCACGAAGTGCGAACTTTCCGAATGTCATTTCCGGTTACTGTGAATATTATTTATTTAATTTAATCAAAAATCTCATTGTCATTGTATGGATTAAGAGGTCCCTCTGCGTATCTTTCTCTAGCAAATGGCTTATGCTCATCTGAGTTGAAGCACTCGCAAACCTCATCAGCTACGAAACGTCCAAGATCTGTAAGACGGATGTCGTTGCCTGTATCCTCAATAAGTCCATGCTCTGTAAGAGCAGCTCTCTTCTTCTTGAAGAGATCATCGATGTTGTATCCACCAGAATTCTTCTCGAATCTCTTCTTGATGATGTACTGGTTCTTAAGTGGAAGAACGATCTTCTGACGGATTTTCTCTTCTGTACTATGCTTGTAAGCACGAGTGATAGGAAGTTTTCCTTCATCGATCATGTTGTAGTACTCATCAAAGTTGTATGAATTGATATCGAATCTGTCTCTGTAGCTTGAGAAACCAGAAAGACCAAAACCAACCTGATCGAACTGAGCACAGCACTGATTGTATGCATAATGTGAATAAATCTTCTTATCCTTAGAGAATACTCTACGAAGTGTCTCATTGAAGCCATGATTCATCATCATTTCCTCAGCGATAGACTTCATCATCATTGTATTCTTGAAGTCAGGAATATCATCAGCTCCTGAACCTCTCTTACGACGGTTGATAACACCCTGTCGGTCTCCATATGCCTGAACCTTCAGACGATAGATCTGAATCTCGTTCATAGGAAGCTCTATAGCCTGTGCCATAACGTCTGTCCAGTTATCAATTGTCTCACCTGGATGTCCGAAAATAAACTCGATGTTTACGTCGAAACCAAACTCAAGTGCCTTATATACTGAATCGATAGCCCACTGTGCATCGTGTGGACGATTCATAAGCTTAAGAACGTCATTGTTAAGTGACTGAAGACCGATTGTAAGTCTTGTTACACCATGATCCTTAAGGATCTGCATCTTCTCTGTACCATCTGGTCCAACGATTGAGTTAGGACCAAGGTCTACGTTATGCTGATTGCAGTGTGAGAAATCAACTCGCTTATCAAACTCTGTAAGGAAATGATCCAGAAGCTTTGGTGGAAGGTTTGTTGGTGTACCACCACCAAGCAGGATTGAACGAGGCTTGATGTTCTCCTTACCAAACTTGTTAAGGAACAGATCCATTTCTCTAATAAGGTAACCAATGTACTTTTCCTTCTCATCGTCACAAGGACCAACCTTGTTTGGATAATGGCAGTATGTACACTGCTGAATACAGAATGGGATATGAACATAGATGTCCATACGATCATCTTCCGGCCATACATAATCATCAAGATACTCAGGTCCCTGATCTGGGTACTCTGTGATTGGTGGATAGTGTACTGTTGGCACAAAGTCACCATCATCGCAGATCAGTCCTAAACGCTGAAGCTCTGCAACCTTTTCGAACTTTTCTTCGGCATGCTTATATAGCAGCTCTCTTTCGTCTTTTGAAATCATATGAATTATCCTCCCCTAGATAATTTATTTTAAAATAAGTATTACTAACAATATTATTGCAATTACGAGAAGTGCGATGATTGCGATACTGAGTATCGGCGCACGTCTCTGTTCTGGCAGGATTATAGCCTGAGCTGCGAAGTCTGTGTCACCTGCCATCTCTTCAACACGTCTCATCCAGTCATCCTGAGATGTAGCGTCCTGAAGCGCCGCTTCTATTCCTTCAGTTCCGATAGCATCTGTAAGAGCTTTACTGCAAAGGAAAAATGCATTCTCGCCCTTCTGTGCTTTGAAGATCTCGCCAAGCTCTGGTGCATATGTTGGCTGAAGACCAATTCTAGGATACTCTTTCTTCTCTGACTCAGCAACCAGCTTTTTGTTTGCAAAGTAGAGAACTCTTGAAGTTCCTGAAACAACCCATCTAAATGAACTCTTAACAAGAAGTAAAAACGCGGCATCACATTTGTATACGTTGCCTGGCTTGTTATTAACAAACACTGCATTGTTCATGAAGTTTAAGATAGAAATAACTGGGCCTGACTGAAGTGCAGGTCTCTTGGTAAAGCTCTTTGTGCTGATATCAGCTAAGATACCTTCGGCTTGACCACCAGTATTACTTCTTCTTTCTATCATAGAACATATCAGGCTCTTGCCCCTCGTGCTGCATAGGATCCTCGGACTTTCTCCTTCCGCGCTTCCTGCTTCGAGATGATTTTTGCTTTGTATCTTTATCTCTTCCATATTCGTCCTTTCCGCCATTCTTTGGTCCTGTATAGTTTGGATCCTCTTCCAGGATCAATGCAAATCTCTGCGGAATCATTTCAAATCTATCCACGAGATTGAATCCATAGTACTTAAGCTGCTGTATCAGTAGATCTGGGCTGATACCTGGTCCGTAATATGAAGGAACTCCAGGAGCAGTTACATTGTTATCTACTATAATGATACGTCCGCCCGGCTTCAGGGCCTTATGTAATGTATCTACAAACGAATCCTTAACAAACTCAATATCTGTGATATATGCAGCATGATACATTGAACACATAAAGATTGTATCTACGCTGTTATTGTTAAGACCAGACTTATTCATCTTTGTAACGATAGTCTTGATATTCTTGATACCGTACTTTTCGATCAGATCATCAACATACTTGATAGCGTCCTTATTAAGCTCGGTTGCATAAACCTTACCCTTAGGACCAACCTGCTGTGAGAAATACCATGTGAAGAAACCACTACCACAACCGATATCTGCTATATGCTCGCCTTCCTTAATATTGAAGAACTTGCACATCTCATCTGTCTTCTCCCACATCTTTCTATATGGGTTATTGAATATCAGATATTCGTTCCAGTTATTGATCGTACCAATTGAGAAGTCTTTGCCATCGTAGTCAAATGAAGCCTCAAGTGAAGCATCTACAGGATCTGCCTTCTCAAGGTGGAACTTGTACTTCAGGTACTGCTTAATTCTTTCGAAGTTATTACCGCAGAAGAACTCAGCGTAGAGATCAACAAGTGGATCTTCTCTCATTTCTTTACGCTTAGCTTCGTCAGCCATGAAGTAATCGATAAACCACATAAGTGCTGTGTAGTCATCACCGATTCTTTCAAGTGGCCACAGTTCTTCGAAGCCCTTGCGTGCTTCAAGAAGCTTTGCGCTATCATTTTCTTCCATACCTTCATACATCTTACGTCCTGGCTTCTTACCTCTTACGGTGTAGCCTGATGTAGAAGTACCGATAATTCTATATCTTGCAAGAGATACATTTGAATCAACAAAGATCTCATTGTCTGCAAGCTGTGGCTTTTCAGGTGCACCTGCAGGAACATCAACCATATCAAAGATAAGTGCATATCTCTGTGGTGTGAACTGGAATGCATCCTTAAGCTGGAATCCATAGTAATAAAGTTGAGCTACGATCAGGTCCTTACTGATATAAGGTCCATGATATGGAAGCTCCTGACCTGTAACAAGGTCATTATCAACAACGATCAGCTGACCGCCCTTACCAAGAGCTGTTCTGATACTTCCAATGAACTCTTCACGCTCACCATCAGTAAATGCTGCGTAAACGTTATGGAACAGAGAACATACATATACAACATCGACTCTTACATCAGATGAAAGACCGATACCTTCAAATGAGCTCTCAACTACCTCAACGTTATTGATTTCATTATCCTTTATATAATCACGAAGGAATGTAAGATGCTTAGGGTTGGTCTCGATTGCATAAACCTTACCATTTTCGCCTACAACATCAGAGAATTTGAAAGAATAATATCCCGGACCAGATCCTACGTCAGCGATTCTCATACCCTCTTTTAACTGGAATCTTTCCATGTTTTCACGGGTTGACTCCCAACGCTCACGGTCAGGGTTATTAAATAGAATGAAATCCTCCAGGAATCTCATCTGAGCCTTGATCTCAGTGTTATCCCCAGGGCCATACTCCTTGATGTGATACTTATACTGAAGATAAAGTTTCAGGTTCTCAAAGTCATTCTCTGACATCATATCATAGAATGCCTTTGTAAATGGCTGCGCCAGAAGGTCCTTCTGTGCAGGTTCCGGTGCAAGGAAGAATCTGCAGAGCCACTCGAGTGCTGTATACTCACCACCGAAGTTCTCATTTGGAATGATCTCTTCATATATAGAGATAGCTTTCTCCAGTTCCTTCTTCTTTCCGTTTTCAAAATAACTCAGGATTGCTTTTGCCGCATCTGTACCACCTTCGGTGATATCAAATGAGTCCAGGCTTCCCAGGTGGATCAGTGACTGCTGATCTTCAACCCTAAGTACTACGGGATTTTTTTCCTGTTCCATTAACTTGCTTTCCTTTCTATATTTCGTTACCACTTTGCTGGCTGGTATATAACCTATGGTATTCTCCCCTAGACTCCATAAGTTCCTCGAAGGAACCTTCCTCGGCTATATGTCCATCCTTCATAACGATAATCTTATCAATTGTTTCAGTACTCTTCAGTCTGTGCGCAATAACAAGAATTGTTGCGTCAGGCGTGATACTGAATATATTACTCCTAACCATCTGTTCTGTCAAAGGATCTACAGCGCTCAGCGCCTCGTCCATGATCAGGATTCTAGGCTCTCTAATTACTGCTCTGGCGAGACCGATAATCTGTCTCATTCCCTCACTTATAGTTTCGTCATCATCCGATGTCATAGTGTTAAGTCCATCAGGAAGTTTCTCTATAAGCGGCAGTACACCCATCTTCTTAACAATATCAAGAGTGTCATCTTCGTCCTTATCTGTTGCACCATATAGAATATTTTCTGCGATAGTACCCTCAACAAGCTTTGAATCCTGTAAAACTACAGTAACCATGTTACGGGTCTTCTCAAGAGAATAGTCTCTAAGGTTAACTCCATCAACGAAGATATCTCCCTCATAGGTATCATAGAACTTAAGAAGAAGACTTGTAAGTGTTGTCTTTCCTGCTCCTGTAGCACCAACAAGTGCTGCAGTCTTTCCACCTTCAAGTGAAAGTGTTATATCATCAACAACTGTTCTTTCTCCGTCATACGAGAAAGTAACATCCTTATATGCAACGCCCTTCTCAGGAACGCCTTCCAGTAGCTTCTCATCCTCGCCCTGCTTAACAAGTCGAGCGCCTTCTCCAGTATCCTCTATCTCCATATCGATGAGCTCGAATACTCTCTCAGCACTTGCCAGGAAGCTCTGAGTCTGGATCATAACATTTCCAAAGCTGTATACAGAATCCATAAACTGCTTTGAATACATGATAACAGCCTGAAGGACTCCGATAGTGATCACATCTTCTATAGCAAAATGTCCTCCCACCACTACCGTGATCATGAAGCTGAGGTTACCCAGCACAAGCATGATAGGATTGATAATGGCACTGAACATACTTGACTTAATACATACATCAGTATATTCCTGACTCTTCTTTGCCATAGTCTCGCTGGTGAAAGATCCGATTCCAGCGATCTCCATAGTACGGAAGTTCTTAACTGACTCCTCAAGATGACCATTCATTGAACCAAGAGCCATAGTCTGTCTCATGAAGTAGTTTCTCATTCTTCCAGAAATGATTCCTGAGATAATAGTAGTAACAAGTGCTGTCACAATAGAGATCAGAGCAAGCTTCCAGTTCTTTGAAAGCATGATGATCGCACATCCGATAATTACTATTATCTTAGACATGAACTCCTCAAGTACCTGAGCTACTGTACTGACTCTCTGAGAATCATTTGTAAGTCGGCTCATTATATCTCCATAGCTGTGTGTATCCAGATATGAAAGTGGAGCATGTATTACTCTTTCAAAAAGGTCACGGCGCATCTGAAGACTCAGGTTCTCTGAAAGCTGCATAGCGCTGACATTTTTTACATATTCAATTATGGAATTCAGGATAAATACCATCACAAGGGATGTAACAACCTTCGTAAGATCCTGAACAAATGTGCTGTCTGTTCTGTAGATAAGACAGTTGATTGCCTTCTGTACCAGAATAGGTACGATAAGCTGACAGGCAATTGTAAGAAGAATTGCTGTGATCAGTATGATGCACTGTTTCTTCCATTTAAATACGAACTTTGAGATTCTGGCGATGATCCTTCGGGTATCCTCTGGACTTCGCTTCTCAAGTGGTGGTGCTTCTGTTGGCATTAGACAAGCCCTCCTTTCTCCAAGGTATAGGACTTATCACAGCTTGCAGCACTACCTGGTCTTTCAGTAATAAGTATAAGTGTGATACCAGCATACTCACTTGCTATATTGTCCAGCACCTTTTTCTCTGTGGAATAATCCAGAGATGATGTGCTGTCATCAAGTATAAGTACATCTGGTGATGAGGCAAGAGCTCTTGCGATCATAAGACGCTGTCTCTGTCCTCCAGATATCGTATTACCACTGGAGTAAGCCAGTGAGTCATAACCATAATCAAGTGATGAGATAAACTCATCGATCTCAGCTGCCTTCGCAGCCTTCACTACTGCATCCCTGTCGATATCTCTTCCAAGGGAAATGTTATCGATATAGGTACCACTGTAGATGGAGTTGTTGTACGCTCCCACTACTGCGATCTTGCGGCGTACAGTCTGCTTATCATAGTCTTCAACATTGATGCCATTTATCTTTACTGCACCCTCTGTTACGTCTGTAAGTCCTGCAGCCAGCATAGCAAGAGTTGACTTACCACCTGCTGTTCCACCTACAATGGCGATTCTGTCACCGCTTGATAGTTTGAAATTCAGATTTTCAACAACAGGGCGATTCTCAACGTATGCCTTTGTTACACCTTCAAACTCAATCGTCTCAACCTTCTCAAGTACCTCTGTACCATTTGGAGGAAGCTCAGCCTCGTCGATTTCCAGAAGTCTCTTAAGTGAAGGTGAAATCTCAGATATTGTACGAGCAAGGTTTGAACTGATCATTATAGACATCAGTATCTGCTCAGCATAAGTAATGGACATCATTACATTTCCGATTGTTGTACTGTTGTCCTTGCTCTGATAACCGATCATAACAACGATTACTACTATAGTAATATTCATGATAAACATTACTATAGGATTAAGTGCACTCATAAGTGAGAGAACCTTGATGTTGCTGCTGTAGAGGTCCTTATTCTTACCCTCAAAGCTGCTTTCCTCGTAGCCCTCTGTAGTAGATGACTTGATAAGTCTCATACTTCTGAGCACTGCCTGAAGCTTTGCGTTGATGGCATCGATTCTAAGCTGCACTGCCATAAACATAGGTGCAGACTTATGTATAAATATATAAATGATAATAATCTGAATAATAATGAACGAAAGAAATACAAATGCGAAATTCAGATTGATACGGAAGATCATAATGAATCCACCAACCGAAAGAAGCAGTGGTTTATAGACAAGGTCTATGGTGACCTTTACTACAGAAATAACCTTCTCAACATCCCCTGTAAGTCTTGTGATAACAGAGCCTCCGCCGATATCTTTAACCGTCTTATACTCCAGCTTTGTTACCTTATCATAGAGCTTGGTTCTGGCTTCATTTCCGAATCTCAGAACAGCAATATTGATAAATATAAATGAAAGATAACCGCTTATTCCCAGAATAACTGTGAATATAAGCATCTTTGTTCCTATCTTATAGACAACATCCAGATTCTTGGTCATGATACCCAGATTAACAATGTCTCCCATGTATCTTGGAAGAACAATCTCTGAGATACCCTGAAATGTTGTAAAAATAAGTGCCAGTATATAAAAGAGAGGATTCTTAAAGTACTTTTTAGTTATTTTAATAATGTCCCTCATCAATCAATCCTTGAAAAATATTTGTTTGTTAAGCCAACAAACACAGTCAAATATTATATCATATGCCAGTCTTCTAAGACAAGGCATAATAAGAGACAGATACACTTGAAGCGTATCTGTCCCCATAACTAACTTACCAGTTTACGAATGTGTATGAAGTCCCATATAGTTACCACTAGATGTAACCATACCGTAGGCTGTCTCCATCTCGGTAGCACATTCAAGCATGTTCATACGAACTCCTGAGTAGAAGTTATCCATAGTGATAACCTGCTCACCAATATTAGTTGTGATAGACTCTGGTGCTTCATTATAAGGTTCAGCTGTAAGTATTTCCTTCATAGCTGCAGAGAAATGAGGCATTGAATCCGGAAGTGAGATATACTTCTGACTCATAACCTTCTCCTTGAAGCCATCCTTCAGAAGACAAAGCTTCTTCTTTGCTGTCTTCTCCATAGCGCTTGATACAAAGGCTTTTGCAGCAGTTCTCATAACGCCACGTCTTACTTCACTATCAAAGGAAACGAACATTGCATTCATATCCTGCATTGTAGGATGTCTATCTGCAAATGCTGTTGCTATAACCTTTTCATTTGGATAAACGCCAAGTCCCAGAAGAAGATTCTTATAGATGTGCTCCATCTCAACACTTACTGGAACTACTCTGTCTCCGTTTATATCAGCCTCATGGCTAACCATCATCTTAATGAGTCCTTGTCTGAACTGCTCGATACGCTCTTCTGTCACGTAGTCAGAAGGAAGGAACTCATGTCTCTTTGCATCGTTAAGTGTGAAATCAACTATTCTGCGTCCTTCAATCGCAAGATCCTCTACCGCATTTACCAGATCCTGATTGAACTGGCTGAAGGTATCGCTAAGCTGTTCAGCACGCTGACGAAGCTGTCTGATAATATCACCGAATACATCCTGTGAATTAAGCTCAGCCATCAGCATATTTCTTTCCTGCGCAAGTGCACTCTTGATGCACGCCTCATGATAACCTTTTTCAGTCTCACGCTTTGCAGAAGGAAATGCAAACAGACGTCTCTTTACTATAGAAAGGATTGAATCCTTAATTCCCTCAAAATCATTAGATGGTGTATAACGATTGAGCATAGCCTCAAGAGATTTAACCTCTTCTACCATGTTGCAATCCTTCTCACAACCACCAATTCCTGCAGCACCAATGATCTTCATTGTGATCATAGGTCCAAACTCTGCCATGTACTTCTCTATGTTAGCATCAAGTGCCTGTGACATCTTGATACGAAGTGACTTAACTAAGATAGGGATATCTGCCTTCACAGAACCAAGAGCCTGTGGAAGTGCTGAACTAAGTCTGTCAACACGCTTCTTGATATCCTTATATGCAGGCGCAGGATACTGTCCTGTCTTAATGAGACCATTTATGGAAAGATCTATCTCTTCGCCAGGCTGTCCTTCAAGGAAGCGACGCATCTCGCCAAATGTTCTCTGAATATCTGACTTCATCTTGTCGTCCATATCAGGCATCTTATTCATTCTTGAATATGCTTCCTGGAAGACTGACTTCTCGATGATATTCTCAATCTCTTTAATAGGAATCTTGTAATCAGCTTCATTTACAACCTTGAAATAACCAAGCTTGCTTCTTTCAAAGAATGAATCACGAAGCAGTTTACGACGGCCATTCTCATCAGCATCATCAATATACTTATTATGTGCAAGCTTATACAGGAAGTATGCTACATCACTGAAGATTACTCCCTCAGGGATATAACCCTGATCGTCCTTCTTTCCTGATACAAGCATACAGCTATCAAAGATATTATCGCACATCTGAAGTCTGTGATTTGTACTTTCGAACACATAACTCTTGCCTTCATATCCAGCCTGGATATAATCAGAAACTTCCATCATGGTTGCCTGACCATTTGCAAGAAGTAGAGTTCTCAGCTCATCATCTTCATATATTGACTTATTCGCAAAGAGGGTATCTGGCATAAGCAGGCATCCACCTACTCTGACATTCTCCCATCTTCTTGATTTAGCATAGCCCTTAATATTGTAGGTAACATCAGCAAGGATACCACTACCTGTACCACCGCATGTGCTTGATACAATAATGATATCCAGACGTTTATGAACAGAATCACAGTAGAGATCCTCAAGCTTCTCAAAGAGAAGGATTCTCATATCCTCATACGCATTAGAGAACATAAGTCTACCAACCTGTCGGTTACCCTGAGCACCTTCTGTTCCTATATGAAGTTTAGGGAAATCTGGGGACATCCATCTAGCCAGTGTCTGCTGAACTGGCTGATTGTTGTAACCCTTTTCCATAATGTCTTCTAGATTAGGACGATAGATACTGAGAACCTCCAGGGCGTTCAGTCCATCGCCATCACGACTTGCTTTTATAGTCTCTTCCATCTCTGGAATATTTGAATCTATCAAAAGGTAGTGAATATTATCCTCTGAATTGATCTCATCTCTAAGCATTGCTTTAAGCTGTGTGACAACCTTACCACCAACGCCTCCAAGACCAACTACAAGAAGATCACCATTTATCTTCTCTCCGCCTTCCTGCTGGCCAAAAATACTTACCTCTTTAAGCTTTGAGAATTCTTCCTTCTGTGTTTCAAGAAAAATCATTACTGTCTCCTTTTGTTCCTCTCTCTCCCTCAGAACATAAATCGTTTCCATTATATACTATATCGCACAAAAAGAACATACTTATTTTGTAAAAAATGACTTATTTTTTGTAAATGTTGGCTAAAAAAGCAAAAAAAATGGAGTTGACAGAACTTATGTCTACCAACTCCAGGTTTTATACGTATTTTATATCGGATTAAGCCTTGTTTGCTGAACCAAATACAGCTACACGATCCTTAACCTCATCTCTGATTGCCTGAGCACCAGGAGCAAGAAGCTTACGTGGGTCATAACCCTTACCCTGCTGATCCTTGCCTTCCTCGATGTACTTACGTGTTGCAGCTGCGAACACAAGCTGACACTCTGTATTAACATTAACCTTAGCAACACCCATAGAGATTGCCTTCTTGATCTGCTCATCAGGAATTCCTGAACCACCGTGAAGTACAAGTGGAGTATTTCCGATCTCAGCCTTAACAGCCTCAAGTACCTGGAACTGAAGTCCTTCCCAGTTATCTGGATACTTACCGTGGATGTTACCAATACCACATGCAAGCATATCTACTCCAAGGTCGTTGATCATCTTGCACTCTGCAGGATCTGCGCACTCACCCTGTGATGAAACGCCGTCCTCTTCTCCACCGATACCACCAACCTCAGCTTCGATTGAGATACCCTTCTCGCGGCAGATAGCTACGAGCTCTTTTGTCTTCTCAATGTTCTCATCAATTGGAAGTGAAGAACCATCAAACATGATTGATGTGAAACCAGCTTCGATACAAGCCTTAGCACCTTCATATGAACCGTGATCAAGGTGAAGTGCAACTGGAACTGTAATTCCAAGTGACTCATCCATAGCCTTAACCATAGCTGCAACTGTCTTGAAACCTGTCATATACTTACCAGCACCCTCAGATACTCCAAGTATAACAGGAGTCTTAAGCTCCTCACACTCAAGCAGAATTGACTTTGTCCACTCAAGATTGTTGATGTTGAACTGTGCTACTGCATATCCACCAGCAACAGCCTTCTCAAGCATTTCTTTTGCTGAAACTAACATGATGTTACCTCCGTATTATAATATTTATTAACAGTTCGGAAACGAACAGTAATTTTACCGCAGAGTATTATAACCTAATTACCTAGATAAAACAACCAAAATGTTATATATATCTAACCTGGTGCAGTGGTGACAGACCCCCTTGCACCTATCGGTGCAAGAGGGGACTGTCCCCGCTGCACCATTATTTCTTCTTGCCGAAGATACGTAAAAGTCTGATGAACAGGTTTACGAAGTCAGTATAAAGTTCCATAGCACCGTATACACCGAGGACATTTGCAGATAGACCTGTGTTCATTCGTGACATCTTTGTAATCTTCTGTACATCGTATGCTGTAAAAGCTGAAAATACAACTACACCAATAACCGTAATCACATAATCAACCATTGTATTGCCTATAAGATAATTAACTATTGTACCAAAAATGATACCTATAAGACTGGCAAAAAGTATTGGTCCCCATCCAGCAAGATCCTTCTTTGTAGCTGCACCGTAGAATGCCATAACACCAAAAACCACTGACGACATAAAGAATACCATAACGATAGATGTAAGCTGGAATACCAGGAATATAAGTGAAAATACCACTCCATTCACCAATGCATAGGTAAAGAATAACGTTGCCGATAGCCAGAAGTTATCGCTCTTAAGCGCCATAGTACATGCAAAAAGAATCAGCATTTCAACAATAAGTACCATGAAGAATCCAAATCTTCCCAGTTCTATAATCGTCATATAAAAGCTTGGATTGGATGCGACAACAACTGCCGATATTCCCGAAATAAGAAGTGCGATAAACATATAGAGAAATGAACTCACAAGCACTTCATTCATAAATGCAGGACTGACCATAGCTGCTGCTCCAGTTCCCGCTGCACTACTATGTCCATAAGCACGCCCCCGTCGATATCCATAACCATATCCATATCCATAACGGCGTCCATAATAGTGATGATGATGGTGACGATGATGATGGTATCCATCATAACCATCACTATCTCCTCCAAGATTGAGACCGCTTTTCGCATCTCCTAACATACCACCAAGGCCAGCGCCCATAGTAGCTGTCTTAGCCATCATGCCCATAGTATCTATGCCAACTTTTTCTGTTCCATCCTCATTGTAGTAGCCATCGTTCAGATCTACTCTTCCATAACCAGCCTGAACATAAGGATTAACTGGCTGATCATTATTTATCTGATTAAATGGATTCATCGAAGGGTCATAGGTACCCTGTTCACTATAATAATCACTTGAACCATCAGGACCAAAACCCTGTGAACCACCCGCAGAACTAAACGGATCATTTGACTGATAATACGAACTATTATCAAACACCTGATTGTTATCAACTGGACCTTTTTTTAATTCCATATGATTTCTCCTTATTAATTCTCCTAGTAGATTTCCTTAAAGGATAACTTAGAAACCTTCAACTCTTCGCTGACGTCGAACCTCCAGTCTCTTTTTAGCACCTTCCCACTCAGCCTTTTCAACTTCAGTTTCAAGCTGAAGTCCGTATCTAAGTGGTACAGGCTTTCCTACTTCGTCAACCTGCACTTCAGTAAAGTATGCACGGTTGATAACCTTTCTCATACCGCTCTCTCTATCCTCGATATATACATCCACTCTTACTTCCATAGATGTGCGGCCAACATAAGTAAGTTTTGCTCTTATTACTACGATATCGTTAAGGAAACATCCTGCCTTAAACTGAAGATTATCTACCGCTGCTGTTGTAACAAATCCGCCGCAGTGACGTGTTGCTGCTATACCGGCAACCTCATCCATCCAGCTCATAAGGCGACCACCAAAAAGTCGGTCGTTTCCATTAATATCTTCGTACTGTATACATTTCATCCATTCCGTTCTGGAATCTTCGACAGTTTTTAAGCTTTCATATGCCATTTTATCACCCAAAACCTTTTATTTCACAAACAATAAATCAGCCTAGATGATACCATATTTAAGCCTAACATTCTACACTATTCTAAGTATTTACTTAGTTTTTCACTATTTGTTTCTCTTTTTATAAACTATATTTCCTGCTACGAGAGAAAATGTCATTATCAGTACAAACTCTACCGAAGCGATGATCAGGAACCATGGTCCTGGCATAGGCAGATGATCTCCAACCCTGAGATAATATAATGTATTAGCTCTTTCATATGATGCTAGATAATATGTCTCATCTACATCAGGTGCTGAATATCCTGTAACCTTGAAGAACTCAACCTCGAAAGGTCCATGATCCTCATAAACTACTGAGTCCACATTGTTTCGTAACAGTGCCTGATCAAGCATCTCTTTAGATCTTGCCTTTACTTCTTCATCAACCGAACCAACATAAGTCACGTAATCACCATCACCAAAAACATCTCCACATTCAAATGTGGTATCTATCTCATAGTACTCATAGCCATCAGACTCCATAGCGTCCTTATCTTTATCCAGAGTATAGATTGGAATAACTGTTTTTCCTTCATCATCCCTATCAACATATTCTACTCTAGCAGGAACAAAAGTATTCCCCTTAAGATATGCATCTTCTATATGTATTAGTAGATCATATCTATTAGAGTTTTCCTCGCCAAGTAATCTGTCTAATTCACTAATAACAGAGCTGTCATCAAAGGTATAGAACATTCCAATCGTTGATTCTACATCAGGATCTTGTCTAATAAGAAGCATGGTATTCTCCAGCTCTATAAGTTCACCGTCCTGGTTAAATAAAAGATTCGCATCTGATATAGCAGGTTTTCCAGTTATGGTTTTAAAATCATTACAATTCATTCCAGATGTCACAAGCGATACATAACATCTCATCTGCTGATACCCATCCTCAAGAGGTCCGCCATTTAATTTAAGCACAGTTTCTCTCTTGTCAATATCTGCACTTTTAATCTCATCGCTTTCAGAAAGATATACATTTACACCAACTCTTAAAAATGTAGTGTATTTGTCTCGAAATGTACTAAAGAAATCCTTCAGTCCATTTTTGATACTCACTGATTCCGAAAAAATCAGGACAAATGATAGTACCAGACCGACTACTATCGAAATTATCATGGTGCAGGCCTTACTCTTTTTAAAATCCTTCATATTCTCTCTTTCATTTCCCTTCATTTAATAGTTTTTCTTTTCTAGATTTAATAGCTTCTTTTTGGTATTATATTAGTATGGAAAAAGAAATTATTAATTATTCAGAAATACATGGTGTAGCACTAGCCAGTAAAGATCTTCCAACCGCCTATCCTACTCACTGGCATAACTCAGCAGAGTTTATGCAGATACTAAAAAAAGGATGTGAGTTTACGATCGGCGATGAGGTGTTTAATCCTGAACCGGGAGACATTCTTTTAGTATGGCCAAATGAACTCCACACCATCGAAAATACTCCAAAAGATGGATACACTCTGTTGCAGTTTTCTTCAACGCTTATAGATAACAATACCGATATATCTACAAGTATAAGATTCCTTAGTAAGTTCCATCTCATCTCTAAAAAGAATGAACCAGAACTAGCGAAGAAAGTTACAGATCTGATTTCCGACATTACCGATCTATATACAAATAAGCAATATTTTGTTGAAACTAAGATAAAGATCTCAGTTTATAACATACTGCTTCTGATCGGCGAACATGTCATGCAGGAGCACCGCGAGTTCGTTGGAGAGAGACGTTTTTCAGACGCTACTTGGGATTATATCCGCAGTGCATGCCATTTTATCAGAGAGCATTCAACAGAGAATATCACCGAATCGGAGGTGGCTTCTGCAATAGGACTTAGTCCTTTCTACTTCTCTAAAATCTTTAAGGAATATACTGATAACTCATTTCCTGCATACCTGACAGGTATACGAATTCAAAATGTTATCAGCCTTCTGGTTGACGAAACACTCACTATTACAGACTGTGCTTTCTCGGCTGGTTTCCAGTCAACAACCACCTTCAATAAAGCTTTTAGAGAGTATACAGGCTGCAGTCCTCGTGACTACAGAAAATTACACTCATCCACAAAATACGGTCAAAACTAAACAATAATCAACTGTTTTTAAATAGTGCATAGTCTTACAATGAATCCACAAAGTGAAAAGAGAAACTTTGTGGGTTCATTTTTTCGTATGTATGATACTTTGATACTCCCCACATTAAAATGACCAGATTATCATAAAGGCTTCTCTTATTTCTCTAAGTTGACAAAATAATGAGACATGACACAGGAAAAATTATGAACAACAAGAAAGTAATCGACTTTACAACTGGAAATCCTACAAAGCATATTCTGAACTTCTACTGGCCACTTCTTATGACTAGTATGCTTCAGCAGATATATAACTTTGTAGACATGATGATCGTAGGACAAGGCCTTGGAGATGATGCCTTCGCCTCTGTTGGAAATATGGGTTCTCTCTTCTTCCTTATCGTAGGCTTCTCCTTCGGTCTTGCCAACGGATTTGGCGTACTGATTGCACAGAGCTTCGGAGCCAAGGATGTTAAGCAGCTTCGTCACAGACTTGCCGGAACAATACAGCTTGGAATATTCCTAGCAATACTTCTGACAACCTTTAGTACAACTGCCCTTCCATTCCTACTCAGACTTATGAAGACTGATGCATCCCTCATGGATAACTGTCTTAAGTATGGATACATCGTATTCGGCGGAATCTCAATGTCTATCTGCTACAACATAAGCGGTGCAACACTACGTGCACTGGGCGACAGCAAGACTCCACTTAAAGCGATCATTGTATCTTCAATAATCAATCTTGGGCTTGATTCTTTCTTCATCTTCGTTCTTGGTATGGGAGTTGAAAGTGCAGCCATAGCAACAGTTGTTTCACAGCTGGTATCATCAATCATCTGTATCAGAGCTCTTAGCAAGATCGAAATGATAAAGCTGGAGCGTTCTGATTTTAAGAACGATAAGAAAATCTATATCGACCTTTTCAGTAACGGTCTGCCAATGGCATTTATGAACTCAATCACCGCTATCGGATGTATGGTAGTTCAGCATCACATTAATGAGATGGGTACGGATTATACTACAGCATATTCAGCCTGCAGTAAGTATCTGAACCTCTTCATGAATCCTGCTTCTACTGCAGGAAATGCAATGAGTGCTTACACAAGTCAGAACTATGGTGCTAAGGAATATGACCGTATCATGAAAGGACTCAGAGTATGTCTCACCATATCTTTTGTGGCATACGTAATTCTTGGAGGAGTTATGGTTCTATTCCCTAAGTTCCTCGCAGGTATACTCATAAGCGGCGAGGTTCCAACACGTCTTGTTTGTGAATACCTTCCAATATGCGGTATATCCATCATCGCTGTTGACTTTCTCTTCGTAATCAGAAGTGGTGTTCAAGCCATGGGACATCCAGTACCACCTATGTGGTCCGGAGTTCTGGAAATGGTTCTGAGAATAGCTGTAATATCTCTTTTCTCAGGTATTATAGGCATTAAAGCTGCTGCCTATGCAGAAGTCGCTGCATGGTGCGGAGCTCTCATAATAAATGTTGTTGCCTTCATCAGGATTCTGCTTCCCAAGGCTATTATGATCAGAGTAACCGATCTGTTTAAAATACATCATGCTATGCATTAGCAGTATTCTAACTTGGTTACTTTGCCACATTTCCATTCGAGTGTTTTAATTATCCTATCCCCCCTAAGTCTGAGTCCGGAAACTCTTCCGGACTTCCAGGCTTCGGGCAAAGCAGGAAGTATTTCTATATTATCTTCGTGGCTCTGCACCAGCATTTCAGCGATGCCGGCTGTACAGCCAAAGTTACCGTCTATCTGAAATGGTGGATGGTTATCAAAAAGATTTGGAAGAGTCTGTTCATCTATCAGCTTTTCAATATTTTCTAAAGCTTTATCTCCCTCTCCAAGTCTTGCATACATATTGATTATCCAGGCCCTGCTCCAACCGGAGTGGCCACCTCCAGACGATAGACGACGTTCTATCGTTTTTTTTGCGGCATCAAAAAGTTCCGGAGTGGACTTATTAATTGTACTACCCGGATATAATCCAAAGAGCTGAGACATATGTCGATGTCCTGGTTCTTCTTCCTCGTAGTCCTCGTTCCACTCCATTACCTGGCCGTACTTTCCTACAGAATCTGGCTTGATCTTACCTAGAACCTCTTTCGCTCTTGCAGTTATTTCTGCTGTACCAAGAGTTTCTTCAGCGCTGATACAAGCATTAAGAAGTTCACGGATGATCTGGTTATCCATGGTTGCGCCCTTGCACATAACGCCTTTTTCTCCATTTGGCAGTATATATGTATTCTCTGGAGAAAGGGTTGGACAAGTTACAAGGTAATCTCCATCTTCTACAAGATAGTCCATTACGAAGATAGCCGCTTCTCTCATCACATCATAGTTTTCTCTAAGGAAATCTGTATCAAGAGTAAACTGGTACTGTTCCCAGATATGAAGTGCAAGCCATGCGCCGCCCATTACCCAGTAGCTAGAACTGATACAAACATCCTGAGGACAGGTGTCAGCCCAGATATCAGAATTATGATGGGCAACAAAACCATTGCAGCCATACATCTCACGGGCAGTTTTCTTTCCACTCTCCATAAGTCTCCTAACAAATGTTATGAGAGGCTCCTGGCATTCGGTAAGATTCGTAACCATTGCCGGCCAATAATTCATTTCTGTATTTATATTAATAGTAAATTTGCTTCCCCACATAGGAGAATAATCCTGATTCCAGATACCCTGCAGATTTGAAGGCAGAGAGTCACCTCTTGAGGATGCTATGAGCAGATATCTTCCGAACTGGAAGAATCTTACCACCTTTTCCTGACCTTCTATTTCGAGGGTTACTCTATCAAAAAGTGATTTATAATCACTGACATGTTCGTCCTTTATTTCGTCCCAGGTCATCTTGGACACTTTATCTAGTCTCGCGAGTACTGACTCTGCTGGATTCTCAACTCTAAAGTCTGTATCTGCAGCCACAAGGATCGTAGCCTCATCCGCATCACGAATGAGTATGCTGCTTCCGATCACCTCCTGGGTTCCACCAGTTGGAATTATCTTAAACGCACCTGCCATGGAGATTCCATTTGCCCCTCCAGTGGACGCTTCCATAAGTTGAATAAGTCCAGGGCATACCTTTACTGTATCGGTATAAATGTTATAGTTCTGTCTTCTTATTGTAAGCAGCTCATATGGAGCTTCTTCCCATGGACCAAAACCTCTGCCCAGATGTGCATGGAAGGAAAGTGAACCAGGTTTATCCGCTGTCAGATGAATGGCGATAACGTTCTGTGGATAGCTTGCTATCACCTCACGAGTATACTTAACTCCATTAAAGCAGAGGCTGGTTGTAGCAACTGCCTCACTGATATCAAGTTCTCGACTGTAATCTGAATACTCGGTCTCCTGACCCATAAATTCTATATAAAGATTTCCCAGAGGCTCGTAATGTCTCTCCTCCTCCGGAATTCCAGAAAGGGCAAAGGTTGCCAGTTCCTGTGCCTCTTTAATGTGACCATTAAAGATAAGCTCCCTGATTTCAGGAAGCTTTTCTAATGCTGATGGGTTTATTCTATCTCTAGGTCCACCGGACCATATGCTATCTTCATTAAGCTGAATTCTCTCGATATAAGGACTGCCGAAAACCATACCGCCAAGCTTTCCATTTCCGATCGGCAGCGCCTCGTTCCAGTCCTTTGCAGGAGAATCAAATGATATCTTATTGATGTCCATCTTTTAACCTTTCTTTAGCATTGCAATAATCCACTCCGGATCCGGCTCTTCCATCTCTTTATTTAATGCCATCTCCTCCATGATACCTTGCACCATAGCCCAGAAACAGCTGGAGAGCAGTTTTGGATCACCCTCACGGAACACGCCGTCCTTCTGGCCTTTTTCGATAAGCTCTGCAGTGGTTTCGATTGTATTAATAGACTGCGCAAGCTTCCTTGCTTCAACCGGCATACCAACCCTTCTGACCTGTCCCATGAAAACAAACATGTTGAACACCCATGGCTGTTCTTTTGCATAAGAAAACAGCTGCTTCAGGAAGCCAGTAAGATAAAGATCCGCAGGAATATCAGGCACCTGCCCAACACTCTTAGTTCCTTCTACTCCCATTTTAACAAGTTCAAGGAGAAGCTCCTCCTTAGACTCAAAGTAGTGGAACATAAGACCTGTACTCATAGGAACCGCTTTTGCTATATCTGTGATTTTGGTTTCGTAATACCCACGCTCTACAAAAAGCGTCAGTGCGGACATGAGTATCTGCTTTCTTCTCTCTTCCTTCTGCTCTTTTCTTGTCATTTTTATCCCCCTGTTTATTTTCATGCAAGTGTGCAGTGGGGACAGACCCCCTTGCACCTATCGGTGCAAGAGGGGACTGACCCCATCCGCACGCTTGCCAGTTGCATTTAGATATTAATATCTCTTTTCTGTGACTTAAGAATGCGCTGTACTGCAAACTTTCCGCTTGTTACTGCTACTGGAAGTCCACCTGGTGAGCTTGTCCACTGACCTGCAACATATACATTATCAAGTTCCTTAAGCTTACCCTTCAGTCTAACTGACTTTCCAGTTGTAGTTGTTGTGAAGCTCATGTAACTTCCATGATATGCATTTACATATCTCTCATATGTAAGCGGTGTCCATGCATCCAGGTATTCAATACTATCCTTTAACTCTGGGAATGCATCAACGATTCTCTTTTCAACTTCCTTAATAAGTTCTTCCTTTACCTTGGCATACTCTTCCTTTGAAAGGCTCTTCCAGTACTTATAATCCTCATCTCTCTGAGTGATACATGTCTGGATAACCTGCTTGCCATCCTTCACGAATATTGGATCATATCCATAAGCCTTAACATACATTCTGTTAAATGTTCCAGCTCCAACCTTAAGTGGATCAATGTCGACAAATACTGTCTCGCCTTCTGAATAATCAACTGTTACTGCAAAAGCTACCTGGAAACCGCTGCATGCTGGATAGTCCTTTGGTGAATCATAAGCAACCTTAAGTTCCTTTGGCATATAGCTCTGTGGAAGGAACTTATTGAAAAGTAAATGGGTATCAACTGTTGGAATAACATAATCAGCCTTAGCTACGCTTCCGTCCTCAAATCTTATGCCAGATACACACTTCTTACCAAGCTCGAACTTCTCAACTCCCTTATTATAATATATCTTTCCTCCTAAGTCTTTAAATCTTTTTTCCATTCTGAGTGTCATTTGGAGTGAAGCGCCCATAGGTACGCCACCGTTACCATCTGCCATAGTTGCATAAGAAACTAAGAATGCATATGCACAGTACTCCTTTGGAAGGTAGTCACACATAAGTCTCTGTAAAAGTGGATTCTTAAATCTCTTACTATACTCCTCAAGAGAAATCTTACCAAACTCCTTCATTACCTTAGGGAAGTCAGCCATAGTCTTACCCATTGCTACATAGTCCTTTACTCCCCACATTTCCATAGGCTTCTTTGCAGGGATCTGGCACTGCTTTGAATATTCTGTATACTGAATGAACTTCTTGATCTCTTCCTCATCTTCTGGAGCAATCTCTATAAGTTCTCTCTCTGTACGCTTAAGATCATTCCAGAGAGTTGCTGTCTTTCCTTCATACTTTGTTGAGTAGAATGCTTCAATAGGTGCATACTCTGTCTCATCTGTAAGGGCTCCAACCTGCTTCCATACATCGTAAAGCTCTGTACCCTTCTTTGTACCTGTAAGCCAGTGAATACAGTTATCTATATGATACCCCTTTCTGTTCCATCCAATACACTCACCACCTGGGATTGGGTTCTTCTCATATATTGTTACATCGAATCCTGCAAGCAGTGCATAAACACCTGCTGAAAGACCTGCTATACCACCACCGATTACTGCTACTGTTTCCTTTGCGTTCTGATTTGTCATTTTTATATTCCTCCGTTTATTTAAATACTTTTTGAAATGTTTTTTGATTTCTTTGAATTTTGTTTCATTGAATCTGTATTCAATATAATGGATGACCAAATAAATGTCAAGCATTTTTTTGAATTTAAATTCAATAAAATTCCAAATGATATCTCAAAAATTAAAAAAACATAAGCAACATAAGGGTTTCCGGCCCCTATGCTGCTTATGTTTTTTTCTTGTTTTTCTTTATCAGATTAGATTTTTCTATTCTGTTTTCAGTTTTTCTTCTATAAATTCTTCAACCTGTTTTGAAATAACAGAAGGATTATAATAGATAACATATGGATCTCCCGCCAGTATTGTTATCTCCTGCTTCTCTTCATTTGTGATCATTCGGTTATATTGATTGACCCAGGTAATGCCGTAATACTTTGTCTCTTTAATCATGTTATCCAGAAGGAACTCTGCCGGCATATCCTCTGGCAGCTCGTATCCATCTACCGCCGTACAGTTGTCGTAGACATTTGCCATCTCATCAACATGAGCTGTGTCCAAAGTATGTCTGATATACATTTCTTCCATAGCTGGATAGTATTCCTTCATACCGCTTCCATAGAACATATATTCATAAAGCGGAGTCTGGATACTGATATAGCCAGTGAGCTTCAGGATTTTTTGATTGATTGCTTCGAGACGAGTATATCTTTTTAGATACCATTTGTATTCGTATACCGAACTGAAGTTGCCATTAAGGAACCTGGTTGCCAGCTCCGGAACTGCGCCGTCCACAGCCACAAGCCCGGTCACGGTATCAGGATATTTTTCTATATATTTATAGGCATATATTGCTGAAATCTGATTCGGTATCAGGATGAGATTCTCTGTCTCACCCATGGCTGTCAGAGTGTCATGAATAAAATCAGCGTAGAACTCAGTGGTACGCTCCGCCTCCATGTCGCTACTATATCCTCGGCCAGGATAATCAATTATTATCACGCGGCAGTTTTTCTTTTCCAGACAATCAGCCAGAGGTCTAAGATACAGGGTGTTGCAAGGACTGGACTCACTTCCCAGAAGTACCGCTGTATAATCACCCTCTCCTGCAGCATATACTGCCACGTCAGTTCCCTGAACATTCACATAGGTGATGAATTCATTTTTGTACTTTTCAACCTTGTCGCTGGATTCGGTTGATAGATTATGACGATGAATCGAGTAGCCAATCGTTACAACCACAAAGATAATAGCCAGAACGATGGCATACTTCTTCATATCGCTGAATATCTTTTGGAACATTGGCGAACGGCCATAGAAATAAACGATGACGTCGCCTGCCTTCTTGATAGCAAATGCAGTTGCAGTCGCTAAAACAAAAGTCACTACAACATATACGAAAACATTCTGGATATAGCAGACAGGCTTCGCCTTATCATCAATGAAATGGTGACCAAACACCTGAACATATAAACCATGAATAAGATAGAATTCCAAAGTCATTCCACCAAAGAAACCGAGAATAATTTGGAGAATATTTTTCTTTTTATTTTCCTGCTCTTCTGAATCCTGATTATCTGTGTCCTGTTTTTCTATATTCTGAACCTCTTCATTTTTTGTTTTGATAGTAGCCGCGAGAAGGTAGATAACAAAACTGAGGGAACAGCAGGCAATTATCTGAAGAGTCACACAGGCGAAGTTTACAACACCGTAGTTTCGTATATTCAGTTTCTGATAAATGGTAGCGATATTTTCTGAGATTACGAAGCCCGCAAGGAATGCTACTGCACAGATAATGATCTTCGGCACCTTCTTTGAGAGAGCTTTTTCTTCATGCTCTGCCACAAAGATTCCCAGAAGAAATGCAGGTACAGAGTTGTACCACCAGTTTCCTTTTATAAGTAAGTAACAGATAAGAGTGTATCCCAACACCCAAAAGCACATGAATAGGAATGAGAACTTGCTTTCTTTCCTGTACGAAAAGAAGAATCCAAAATACATTATTACGATGGAATAAACATACCAGGAATAGGGATTTGTCGGGAGGTACATATTGCTGTAAGCGATTCTGACAACGCCCCATATAATATTTGTCAGCACAAAGATCATAAGAAGACGGTTCATTCTTCTTTTCAGAAAGCCCTTGAAATAATCTTCCTTAGTTCTTGCACTCTTGATAAGTCCATAACCCGATGCAAAGAAGAAAAATGCTACTAGCAGATATCCTATGGGTACGAAGGGCTCCAGACCATGACGCCTAAAAGCTACTGGCACCCAGAACGCAGAAATCTTCTGCCCCAGATGGTGCAGCATTATTACTATTGAAAAAATACCCAGTATATTTTTTGACCTTGTCTTATTCATACATTTCTCTCTTCACAAAAAAGTGCAGTGGGGTCAGTCCCCGTTGCACATTTGTTCGTAGGTGATGCCATATTTTCTGGCGATGTTCATTGCGTAAGAGCAGGAATCTGGTTCACTTCTCTTCACCTTAAATGTATTCTCATTATTTACGATTTCCATAATGAGACTCACAAACTCTGAGTCACCCTTCCACTTATTCATCTCATCTATGGAACGAGCCACCTCATGAATATGTGTATTGAAAATAACCGCAGTGCCCTTCTCCTTTAAGACTCTCAGAAGATCCTTTGAAAGGTAAAGTCCATCTTCTGCACTGGTTGTAGAATAGGTTTCATTGAAAAGAATAAGCGTTCTGTTATCCGCTTCCTTTACTATCTCTTTGATTCTTACTGCCTCTTCACCCAGACGACCATAATTAATAGTCAGGTTTTCATCTATAGGGAAATGGGTCAGAATATTTGAGAATGGCTGACCCTTGCACTCACTGGCGGTTACAAAACATCCTACAGAAGCCATAAGGGATATGATTCCCAGCGCCTGCTCGATGATAGTCTTGCCGCCTCGATTAGGTCCCGTGAGGATAAAGAGGTTCTCAGTTGGCTTAAATGAAAAATCGTTTTTGATAACATTTGGCTCTCTTGCTATGTAGAGTCGGACATTGTAGAGATCCTTTATCTCGAAGGAATTGCTGGCAGCGTCACCTTCCTCAGATTCTGTGAGAACTGGGAAGCATAGAGGTTCACCTTCCTCCCGAACTCTTCTTCCGAAACGAGCCATGGCAATGTAAAAAACAAAGCCTTCATACATTTCTATGAGAGACATGTTATCCAGCTTCAGATACTTTGACATAGTACTCTTCAGTCGAACAAAATGTCTTCTCAAGTGTTTTTCTATAACAGGTGCCATTGCAACAAGCAGCGGATCCACAACCTTAGTGTTCACCATAGGCTTAGGACCACCAATGTTCTGATTTCCGGCATTCATAATGTTGGCGAACTCTGCTGCTATCTCTGCAAACTTATACTTTGACCTAATCTTATATGGAACGAAGTCCACTACCTTTACCTCTTCGATATTCATATCAGGGGTAAATGTCACGCCAATATTTGCACTTCTTACGCAGGACAGATCCTCCAACATGGTTTCAATATCAGCCTTTGCTTCTTCAAACTTCTCGTCAGCGATAACTTCACCAAGCTGTTCTTTTAGTTTACATAATCCAGCAGACTTTATATCATGTCCATTCAGACAGTTATAGATTTCCTCTGTTGCTTCCACATATGTTGAAAGCTCCCTTAGGTTCTCCAGGAGCGCATAAAGAGTGGAATCGTTATGCATCATCATGGTCTTGGTGCTTCCATAATCTTTCAGAGTCTTGATCCTATCAAGAGCCATATCCATCTCTTCAATCAGGGATTCATCTTCCATGAAATCCTTTAATATATCCTGTCGGAACTGACTATCTTTTATATCCTTTGGAATCTTTGAGAGAATTTCTCTAATGATTATAATATCTCTCTCTTTTCCAGAGAGAGCCTCAACTATTTCCTGAAGCGCCAGGTCCTTAACTGCATAAGAACCAAGCTCTGTAACTTCCCTTTTAGAATTTTCCGCAAAGAGTATATCCATACTTAACCTCCAACTAAGCAAAACCCTAATAAATATATATAATAGTGCCCATTTTGATTATATCAAAATCTTTAGATTCATGTTATAATATATATATCATTTGTAATCGGTATTTCACTCTTATATAAGGAGAATTATGGCTAAGAAAACGAGCAAAAATCAGATAATAGATTTCCAGGAGATCAGACAGCTGCTATATGAAAATGCTGAGACTGGTTTTGTTCATACTACCTATCAGGAAGAAACCAGAAGGTTCCTTTATCTTGTTAATGGAGACAAGCGAGCTATAACTGATTCAATGAATATTATGGATCCAAATATTCAGGGTACTCTTTCAAAGGATCCTCTCCGAAATATGAAATATCTCTTCGTGGTTAATACTGGACTTGCAACCAGATATCTTATTGAAGCAGGGGTTCCTCAGGAAACTGTTTATTCCACCAGTGATATCTATATACAAAAGGCGGACGTTGCAAAATCAGCTGAGGAGGTTGTTAAACTGAATAAAGAGGTGTGGACCGTATTTGTAAATCTTGTTCGGGAGCATAAAAAGAAGAGCCTTTATTCAAAGACCATTCTCGACAGTCTGAATTACATAGACTCCCATTTTAATGAGAAACTTACTCTCGATATCTTAGCTAAAGAGATAGGGTTAAATGGAAGCTACCTGGCCACACTCTTTAAGAAGGAAACTGGTAAAACCTTCGCCACTTATCTTACTGACATCCGGATCAAGACTGCCCAGGCACTGCTTGTAAGAACTGAGTATACTTATTCTCAGATAGGTTATTCGGTAGGCTTCTGTTCCCAAAGCCATTTTACTTCCACATTTCGGAAGCTCACAGGATATACTCCTAAAGAATATCGAACAAAGTTTTTCAATACAAATATCTCAACTAATATTCTGCCAAAATAAAATGTGACAAGGTGCTGCGTCTCGATGACGGACACCTTGTCACACTTTGTTAAGAGGGAAAGTATAATATCCAAAGCGGACACTATTTTTATTTAATAACAGTTAGGCTCTGACGGTCTGCAAAGACTGCAACGAATATCAGGAATACTACACCCTGGATCAGCTGCATCGCCTGTGTTGTAAGACCCATCATAGTAAGTCCGTTATTCAGTACAATATAAAGTAGCGAACCTACGATGATATTTTCAAACTTAACCTTTGCACCACCTGATATTGGCATTCCACCAAGTACCAGAGCTATAAGGATCTGTGTCTCCAGCTGGTTTCCTACATTTGCAGTGGCAGATCCATTTTTCACTATGTTTACGAAAGCTGCAAGTCCAGTGATCGCACCTGCAAGTACATAGATAAAAAACTTCATCTTATTTGTTCTGATACCTGCGAACTTGGCTGCCTTCTCTCCTGCACCTATAGCCTTAAGGTAAGTTCCAAACTTTGTAAATCTAAAGATAACAAAGCTGATGAGCACTACGCCCAGTGTGATGCCAAGCTTAATTGCTGTAGTATCATAATTGTATACATTCATGCTTGCCGTTACCGGAGAATTAGAAGCCATATATTTTATAAAGCCTCTGAAAAGGAACATGGTACATATGGTAACAATAAAGGATTTAATCTTCCTATTTACATAGAAGAAACCATTAAATGCACCGATTGCTGCACCTGCTAATATTCCACCTGCTACAGCAAGAACCATATTAATACTTGATAACTTACATACAACTATGGATGCTATACCAAGAATCGAACCCTGAGAAAAATCAAGGCCTCCCATAGTCATTATAAAGAACACTCCCACCGCAGAAATCAGCACAACATATACCTGATTCAAGATAAGCTTTCTGCTGGTCCACATGCTTCCGTGAGTCAATATATTGAATATCAGACATACCGCAATAAGTCCGATAATAGGAAGCGCAGAGCGAAGAATTCTGATTACTTTACGTTTATTCATTACTACACCTCCTTAAACCATCTTTTCGATGAGACTGTTCTCATCCATATCGTAACTACGAAGCAGTTCGCCATTTATCTCGCCATCCTTCATGATGATGATTCGGTCGCACATTCCAATAAGCTCCATAAGTTCCTCTGAGATCATGATTATTGATTTACCCTGCTTCCTCATCTTGTCCATAAGCTGATAAATATCCTGCTTAACCTTAATGTCAATTCCTCTGGTAGGGCTATCCAAAACAAGGATGTCTGAATCCTTACCTATCCATCGTGCAAGCACAACCTTCTGCTTGTTACCACCTGAAAGATCTGAAACAAACTGATCAACACTCTGCATCTTCGTAGACATCTTCTGTGCGAACTCATTTGCAAATGCTTTCATCTTCTTATCACTTAGCATGTGAGCCTTATTGGCCAGATCATCCAGTGACGGAAGACAAATGTTATCTCCAATACTCTGGTTCATTACAAGAGACTCATTATCTCTATCCTTGGATGTATAAGCTATGCTATGCGCTATGGCGGTTGGAATATCATTTATCTCTGTTCCATCTGCCAGAGTTACACGACCAGTTCTGTCAAAGGATGCACCAAAACAGGCTTTACCTATCTCATGCATTCCGGATTCAGAAAGGCCACCGAAGCCGAGGATCTCCCCCCTATGTAATTCAAAGCTGATATGAGATATAAGTCCCGGAACCGAAACATCCCTGACACTCATAACAACTTTACTTGAGATTTCTTCGCCGTAATCAGCCCTGTAATAATCACCTGTAACCTCACGGCCAACCATCAGCTTCTTCAGGCCTTCCTCATCCATGTCCGCGCTCTTCACGGTATCGATATACACACCATCACGGAGGACTGTGATGGTATCCGATAAACTGAGCACCTCAGGAAGATCGTGTGAGATAAATATAACTGTATTACCTTCACTACGAATTTTTTTCATCTGTTTATAAAGCTCTTCACGACCTTCCTGAGAAAGAGCAGTAGTGGTCTCGTCTATTACCACAATCTTTGGACCAAAGTAGGTTGCCTTCACTATTTCAACCAGCTTTCGATCCTCAAAGTTGTAATTTTCGATCATATCTGAAGCCTTGATCTTATCAAAGCCATATTGCTTTAGTAGTTTTGTTGCCTGCTTATTCATAGCATTGGTATTCTTGATACCAAACTTTACGAACTTATCTTCATGTCCAAGGAATATATTTTCTGCAACAGTAAGTCCATCCAAGGTACCAAGCTCCTGAACAATGATAGATATTCCTTCATTGTTGGCTTCCACCTGATTCTTAGGACTGACCTCCTTGCCATCAAGAATAAACTCACCACTATCCTTCTGATATATTCCAGTCAGAGAATTAGTAAGTGTAGATTTTCCTGATCCATTTTCTCCGATAAGTGCATGTATCTCACCCTTATTGATGTTGAAGGATACATCCTGCAGTGCTTTTGTTATTCCAAATCTCTTGCATACGTCTTTTACTTCTAACCTAACAGTATCACTCATGGTATATCCTCCTTCCTACTTCACTATCTCGCCCTTATCAACCTTGGTTGTAAGTGTAACGATGATAAGCAGAGCCAGACCTGTGATAACATCCTGGATTGCTGTCGGAGCACCAAGGGCGATAAATCCGAAGAAGATAATATTTATAACAAACTCACCAATGATGATAGCTGGAAGTGGCATACCGTATTTCTTAAATGCAAGACCAAAGAAACAACCCATGGTTGGAATAAAGTTTCTACTCATGGATGCCATACCAGTAACAGCAACCATAGATGAACCATAGCTTATAGTAAGAACGGCCATAACACCTAGGAATGCTCCACTGATGATAAATGCAAGCACCTTATAAAAGTTGACATTGATACCCATGTTTTTTGCAACAAATTCATTACTTCCGATCGCATATGTATAAGTACCAATCTTTGTATAATTTAAGAGCACATATGCTATAGCAAATGCTGTAACTGCAAGAATCAGATTACCTGGCATCTGTCCAAATGCTCTAAGATCTGATGGAAGTGTCTGCTCTACTCCACCTGCAATATAGTTAGCTATTGACTCATAGATAAGTGCAAGACCTGTAGTAACGATCATTGATGGTATCTTCAACTTTGCATAGAAGAAACCATTTAAAAGTCCAACTGTAGCACCAGTCAGAATACTTCCAACGATCAGTCCTACATAACCGATTCCAAAACGGTTAGCGAATACGCAGCCAACGATTGCAGAGAGCATGATATTTGCTCCAATAGAGAAATCAAACATTCCCATAACCATAACAAAATAGAATCCTACTGCTCCAACTGCTGCAAGCAGCGATGCTTCAAAGTAGCTCAGCATATTTTTTGCAGAGCCAAAGTTATCAGGAGTGATCACCTTGAAAACTCCCCACGAAAGAATAACCAGGAGAACAAGAAGGATATATCCCTTCATCTGCCCCGACATTTTCTTTCCTTTTTTACCTACTGAATCACTCATTTTGATTCACCTCTTTACCTCTAAAAAGACTAATTTTTCTCTGTTTTTGGGTACAATAAGAGCCGGCACCGACATGGGATACCGGCTCCTTAACATTTGGAGGGCTATATAGCCTCTATGCATATGGCAAATTATTGACCCGACCTCGCCGCGGCATCTTCGATAGAAAGTGAAGCTGCCTTCTGCTTAAGTCCTTCCATATCAAGCTTTGACATCTCAACAAGTTCTTCTCTTGTATATGGAAGCTGGTTTACGAAATACTTCTCATAATCTGCGTAATCTTCAGGAGAAGCTACATAGAGATATGGGAAGTTGATATCTTCAAACTTACCAGCGTTATCTTTGTAGTTACCTTTGATTGCATTATATACTGCCATGAAAGCAAAGAGTGGATCACAGTAATGTCCACCAGACTCTCCTGCCATAGAACCATTAGCAAGTCTGTCGCCAAGGTCTGGAAGGAAATCAGTAGAAACTATATCGATAGAATCTGTCTTACCTGCACGTTCAACTGCTGCGATAGCACCCTGAAGTGGATCTCCACCACCGCCTGCAGGAATAAGTGCGTCAAGATCAGGATTTGCACTCATAAGAGCCTCAGCTGCCTTTGAACCACCTTCTGATGAAGTACCAGCGTACTGTGGTTCAGAAAGTACTGCCTGATCATCTGGATGCTCTTCATTCCATTTCTCAACTCCAGCCTTATAGCCTTCCCATCTGCCAAGCCATGTAGCATCACCCTGCTCCCAGCCGATGAGACCTATATTTCTGTCACCCTTGTCGAGAAGGATCTGAACAAGCTTTTCGCCATTTTCTGGCTCATTCTCGTGTACTGCACCTACATAATATTCCGAATCCTGTGCAGCTTTATAAATATCTGCGCTGTTCTCCTCACTGATTATACGGAAGAACTGTGCGAGATAAACTCCGTTATCATTACATGTCTTAATTGCTGAAGCCATCTCAGTATCTGATGAATTACAAATGATAATTCCCTGGCATCCAGCTGCACAAAGCTGCTCAACTGATGCTGTAACCTTTTCTGAAACATGGCCTTGATCTACATACTGAACTTCAACATCCAGAGCCTCTGCTGCTTCATCAAGGATCATCTTACACTGTGATCCAAGAACGTCTGTTGAACTCCATATTGAAACACCAATCTTTATCTTTCCATCTGTATTTGTTGATGGACTCTCTGTATCTGTTGAAGAAACTGCGCTATCAGTAGATGGTGTAGATGTTGTATCCGTTGTACCATCTGCACTACCACAACCGACAAGCAGAGATCCAACCATTACAGCACTTAGAATACAACTAAGTATCTTTCTTTTCATAAAAGTTTTACCTCCTAAATAAACCCTTTTAACCATTATCCGTTTCTAATGAATCGAGTTTTCGCGAACACCCTCATCTCTGATGATACAATCTTATAGCGAAAAGTAACAAAAAAACATGGAAAAATTTTTGCGGTTTGGTAATATTTTATCTTTTTGATATAAATGACAAAAAAATATTATTACATAGACTTGCGGTATTTACTTGGAGATATACCCTCTATCTTCTTAAAAACCTTTGTAAAATAAAAGTAATCATTATAGCCAACTATTTCAGCTATCTCCTGTATGGACATACTGTCATCCCTGAGAAGTTCCTTTGCTCTCTGTATTCTAAGAGACGCAATATAGTCTGAGAAATTCACCTTCAGATTCTCTTTGATAAGCTTACTCAGATGACCCATACTGGTATTATATTTTGCAGAAAGTGAAGTCAGTGATATATCCTCCATATAATGCTCTCTTATATCAGAGATTACATTATCGATCATTCGATCATAGGATTGTGGACGCTTTTCACTTTCTTCCTCTTCACCGCCCTCACGATCTTTCATAAAGGCCGACATGGTTCTTGAAAGATCCTCTTCTTTTATTGGCTTCAAAAGATAATCAAAGGCATGATGCTGCACCGCCTCCTGAGCGTATGCAAACTCCGCATATCCAGAAATGATAATAACCTTTGTATCAGGTGAAACCTTTGGAATCTCACTAAGAAGTTCCAGACCTGTAAGTCCTGGCATTCTTATATCTGCAAAAACAAGATCTGGTTTAAATTCTGCTATCTCTTCTTTTGCAGTTAGTCCGTTATTTGCTGTACCAATTACATATGCATCTATATCCAGTTTTTCCAGGAGTTTTTTTAGTCCAAGTATAATCCAGACTTCATCGTCTGCTATATAAACATTCAACATCTCTTATATCTCCCTTATATGATCAGGTACCGAGATACGGATAACCGTACCCTCATCTTCTATACTATCAGCACTCATTGTATAATCGTCTCCATAGAAGAGTCTGAGTCTTTGAACAATATTGGATATACCAATACCCTTACTCTCCTTTGGATTCTCAATAATCTCTCTAAGCTTACCCAGTGTTTCCTCATCCATACCGCATCCGTCGTCAGTAACAGTAAGCTGTAATCTATCATCCACACTCTCGATAGTTACATCTACGGATCCGTTGCCCATCTTTCCTTCCAGACCATGGAAGACCGCATTTTCTACCAAAGGCTGTATGAAGAATCGTATCATCGGTTTATCAAGAACCTCTTCTGGAACATTAGTTTTGATCAGAATCTTTCCCATGAAACGGTATTCTATGATACGAGCAAACTTCTCGATATATGACACCTCGTCACTGACCGTAACGATATTACTTCCCTTAACTGCGTAACGGAATATATCAGAAAGAGCCATAGCCATCTCTGCAATACTGTCCTCATCCTTAATGAGCGCCATATCTCTCATACAAGAAAGAGTATTATAAAGGAAATGTGGATTTATCTGATTACGATATGCAAGGATCTCCATCTTCTGCTGAGCAAGTTCTGTTTCATAGAGACGGATCTTACTGTCTTTGATTTCTTCGATCATCCTCTGATTCTCATCAAGCATATGATCAAGACTGGATGCAACCTTTCCAATCTCATCAGTACGTTTCATATTCAGTCTTCTTTCCGGATGACCTATAGAATCATCGATGAATCTATCCAGTTCATGTATTGGTCTCGCCAGCTGATTATAAGAAAACAAAATGATAATTGAAAGAAGCACCGTTGTAAGAATAGCTGCCACAAGAATCATCTTACGGATTCCACTACTTCCAGAAGTGTTTCCCGAGATAGATACAGCTACGGCGATACGGATACCATTTTGCCAGTTACCCTCTCGATAAACAAAGTCAGGATTTTCGCGAAGTTCTGACATGTTTCCATCTGCTGGAACACTTCCAAATGCATGATATGAAAGATCAAGATTGTTGGAATCACTGAGCAGCATAGCACTCACACTGTCATTCAGAATGTTGTGCAGAGTTCCATCGATTCGCCAGTGTTCAAGAATAAAGACACACATTCCAATCTGCTGGGAACCATCACTTCCACCGTAGATTGGATAATAATATGCATAATAGAAATCATCTATTTCCGGGAAATACCAGTCCGCATTTAGATCCTCTTCACTTCTTAGGTACATCTGCTTTTCAGGCAAAGTCACTTCTCTTCCCATAGTGGTGACTGCATTCATATCCTGATCAAAGATCACCGCAGAAATGATCTCACGGTTTTTTACATTTATCTGAGAAAAGTAGGATGATGCCAAGGCCTCAGAGATATCATCAGTGGATGCGATCTCTGTATCTAGGTCTTCAGCAATCAGATAATGACATAAGGATTCAGCATTATATCTGAGATTTTCCTTATATAGACTTAAGGCGTTATCCGCCTGTCTCAGTAAGCTTTCTGACAAGGTTTCAGCGTAGCTTACTGTGGTCTGTTTTACATAGAGATAAGAAGCATAAAGGGTTCCAGTCAGGACAATAAGAATCACAAAAACAATGCAGATAAGCTGCATAATGATGCTATTCTTAATCCTCTGAATCATGAAATTCGCCCCCTTGATGTGAATGCTTCCAACATAAAATCTTCAACTGTTGTTAACTATAGCCGAATGATTATTCTTTTTCAAGATGAGGATTTATTTATAATCATCTACATCAAACTTTTTATCGCGGTAGTAGAAATCTCTGTCTGCTTCTGTGATTTCGCGTATAACTCTGCCAGCATTCTTTCTTTTTGATTCATCTCTTGTCCTCACTATTTTTCTACAGCAATTAACGGAATAGCAATCTCTTCTTCTGTAAGTCCAGCATGTCCTCCCGGCATCAGCTGAGCTTCCAAATGCGATACAAAGATTGAAGCATCGGAAACGGCAAACGCCACGTAATCACCTATCAATCCTTCGAATCCTGCTCTATCCTGGCCTGTTCCGAACACCTTATTTTCTATCACTTCGTCACGGGTCAGAAGCAGAAAATCATCTCCAAAGTTTTTCTTAAATATTTCTGGAAACTCTTCCAGTTTCTCATCTTTAACATAAAGATTCAAAGTACGAGGTTCTATTGATGGCATAATCTTTAAGCAGTCCACCACCTCTGGATAATCCAGAATACAAAGGTTATTACTATCCATATGACTATGATCAGCAGTTATAAACAGTAATGTATCTGTAAGTCCATCAGCAAACTCTTCAACCTTTTTCTCCAGTTCTGTTATAACCTGATGTGTTTCATCACTCACCGTTCCAGTTCTATGCATGGTGTTATCCGGTTGATTCCAATATGCATAAATATACTTTTCACCTGGTTCGTCGCAGAGTTCAGTTACACGAGCGAGAATCGCATCCAGATCCTGAGGATATGGTTCCATAAATGGCATTGAGAAGTAAGCTTTTCCTCCTGCATCATTTATCTTATCAATAATAGATTTATACGGAAGTTCAGTCCATGCTACATTGTAATCTGCAGCAGGCTTTGCAACACTCATGGATGTCTCATCCCATACAGGCTTTCCATCTGCATCAATGCCGACTGGCTTTGCGTTCTCCAACTCATAGTATTGTTCAATATTCTGGAATAACGTAACATTCTTATCTAGTTTCGGAATATACATATCCCACCCCAGCCAGCCATGCTCATTTGGATATAGACCATTCATTATAGATGTGGTGGCTGCTACTGTAGTTGGTGGATATACTGAATCATATGCACCAGCCAGGTGCGATCTAAAGAAACCATCTTTCTCACAATGCTTTTCTAGGATTGATATTCCCATAGCATCAAGGAGAAGCACTACCACATTTTTATATTTCTTCTCCAGGAACTTATCTGCTAAAGGAAGTGTCTTCGCTGTAGTTTCAACATTAAACTTTTTTAATATAGAATTCGAGAGATTCACCAGACAGTTATCGTAGTCTGGAAGTCTCGTTAATAACTCTTTACCCATACTTTTTCCTCCAAATATGTATTACTCAGTTTTTTAGTTCTTGTTTATGATTGAGTAATACATTCGACCTTCATACTCCCCATCGATCAGGAAGTAGTCTCTTAGAGTACCTTCGTACTCGAAATCACATTTTTCTATAACACGCTTTGAAGAAACATTAGAAGGTCTTACACATATCTGAACCTTATGGAAATGGATCTTCTCAAATCCGAAATCAATGATTGCCTTTGTGGCTTCAGTGGCATAACCCTTGCCCTGGAACTTGGTTCCGATACAGTATTCAATTTCTCCGAAATGACCACTTACATTAACTAGGAAATAAGCCACCTGACCAATACATTCTCCAGACTCTTTCTCAATAATCGCCCATCTATAATTAAAGCCATTCTTGTAAGCAGAGATGTACTCATCCAGAAGTCCCTTAACTGCTTCAGGAGTTTTGTAGGATGGCTCTCCGTACATGTTCTGTACCTCATCAAGACCCGCCCAGTTCACGCGCATGGATTCAGCATCGTCATATCTAAACTGTCTGAGAATTAATCTTTCAGTTTCAACCTCAAGAGTACCGCAAGGATTTATTCCATCCACAATCTGTTTATTACCTTGAAGCTTGTAGTCCTTAAGAAGCTTAAACGCTTCATCCATAGATACACATGTTGCATATCTACCTGGCCACATGAAGTCGTTATAAAAATGATATGCTGTCTCAGCATCCATGATTTCGTTATTTCTTGTAGAGTTAGCGAACTCAGGAACTATCATTTCGAAGCCCTGTTCAAAACCACTCTTAATCGTAGCATCTATGCAGAAGTCAGTCTGAAGACCTACCACCATTACCTTCTTCACTTGCTTCATTTCAAGATACTGAAGAAGTCCTGTGGATGAATGAAACGAACTGTTAACGCTCTTGTCGAAGATCAGTTCTCCTGCTTCAGGAGCAAACTCATCATATATCTCAAAGTCTTCGTCACCCACAGAAAATCCTGAGCCAGGTCCATCATCGTGTCTTACATAGATTACTTCCACGCCATCACGCCTTGCTTCAGCAATCAGATATTTTACATTGTCTTTAAACTCGTCGAACTTATAAAGACGTCCGTCTGTAATTCCTTTTTGAATATCAACAACTAGTAATACCATGTCTTTTCTCCTCTAATCACTTAGTTAGTAACGCTTTAAATCAGTTTATTTTTTAACTTCTCACGTATATCATTCGATATTCCAATTCTATCAAAATATCCTTCAACACTTCCATATTCTTTTAGGTTCAATCACAAATTTTATGTGATGGCTGATTCCTGACATACTCCTTCCGGCTCATATCCATGATCTTCAAGAAGAAGTATTCATCATCAGGATAGCCATATCCGTGACGACGGAGGG
>Ga0129307_1000532_pt1 | contig 57727 bp, 58 predicted proteins | sample P1105metagenome_FD_94437 | JGI IMG/M metagenome (GOLD analysis project Ga0129307, IMG submission 94437) | Capybara group fecal microbial communities from Wisconsin, USA - P1105 metagenome | ecosystem: Host-associated > Mammals > Digestive system > Large intestine > Fecal | place: USA: Wisconsin... | reverse complement strand
GAAAAACATTGATGAACAGGAAGAACCGCCAAAAATGCAGAAAATAGGATAACAAAAAGGACTTTCCGTTATTTGGAAAGTCCCTGTTTTTTTATACAATAGTGCCCTCAGCGTATTCAGTTAAATAAATAAGCGTTCCCTCACATGGAAGAAACGCCTATTTATCGCTATTTGCGTGGAGCTGATGATCGGACTTGAACCGACGACCTACGCCTTACCAAGGCGTTGCGCTACCGACTGTGCCACATCAGCACCAACAAATAATATTATACATCAACGCGGTGTAAAAGTCAATAGAAGTTCATATTATTTTTTATATTAACAAAAGAATCTGGGAATTTTTTTCAAAAAAGCTTGACAAGCTTCTTCATTTCTGATATAATATTAAAGCAGTCACGAAACTGCAATGCGAGTGTGCTGGAATAGGCAGACAGGCACGTTTGAGGGGCGTGTGTCGACAGACGTATGGGTTCAAGTCCCATTACTCGCACCATGCGGGTAATCCCGCGGAAAAGTTCGCGTTTCACTTTTGTGGAGCGCGATTTTTTTGCAACACATATAATAAAAGAGCCATGGTACTTCCTAAGTCAGGGAAATATCATGGCTCATTCTTTATATCGGCTATGCGCTGAGGCCGTTATTCAAATTCATACTCACCGTCGTAGTTCTTCTTGAATTCCTCGAATACCTCGCCAAGAAGCACGTCGTCGTTCACCGATACAAAATCGTCCTCCTCGGGAGTCTCTCCGGGGATCACCTCAAGTATCACTACCTCGTCATCCTCGTCATCAAAGGGCAGCAGCACTGCATAGATATGCTCCTTATACTCGACCGTACCGATGATCTCAAATGACACCTCGTTGCCGTCGTCGTCAGTAAGCGTGATATAGTTCTCTATTTCCTCGTCCTCGAGCTCCTCAAGGTCTTTTTCGTTCATATCGCTCATAATTACACCTCCGCAATATAGTATACTTTATTTTAACATATATATCCGAAAAAAGCAATAGTCCCGCTCACTTTCTGACCACCAGCACAGTTTTTATGCCGTAGGCGCGGAACATCTCCACGCAGCTGCGGTCTATTATCTCTCCGCTGACTGCTATAGGCACTGCAGGCGGACAGGGCACCTTCACGGAAGCGCATATCCGTCCCTCTGATTTTTCAACGTCTATCTCCTCGGCCGGAGCAAATGCGGCTTCGCGTATGGCGCAGGCCATAGTCGGGAGCTTCATCTCAAACGCAGGCCTTGATCTCTTGCTGCGGGAAGCTCCCGACACCGCGCTCAGGAGCGCGGCGCGAAGCCCTGCCACATCCTCAGCCGTCATGTGCGGCGACATCAGCAGGACCAGCAGCTCGCTGTCCGCATACTCACATTCCACGCCGTTTACGCGCAGGAGCTCCGCAAGCTCCCTGCCGTCAAAGCCGCTTTCGGCAGCCATTACGGTGATATGGAAGGGATCTCCCTGAGCAAAAACGAGCTCGCTGCTCAGTTCCTCCCTGAGACTTCTCAGCACGGGAAGAAGCACGGAAATATCACTGCGTATCCTTTCTGCGATGTATCTGTTGCAAAGATCGATTGAAGCCATTACAAGATAAGACGGACTTGTTGAACCGAACAGGCTCATGGCCTGTTTCAGTTTAGGCGCGTACTCCTCACGGGAGGTATGCAGCACCGCCGCACCAGTAAGAGCGGGCAGCATTTTATGGGCAGAGTCGCAGCACATATCTGCTCCGAGAGCGATAGGGTGCATATTCTCCTCAAGAAACGCAAGATGAGCTCCGTGAGCGTTGTCCACCAGAAGTCTTGCTCCGTATCTGCAACACAGCTCCGACAGAGCGGCAATATCCGCCATTCTGCCTGTATAATCGGGAGAAGTGACATACACGCACGCAGGCTCTCCCCCCGAAGCAAGAGCCGCTTCCACGTCCGTGAGCCGAAGCTCTCCCGTAAGTATGCCGCCGCTGTACTGCGGAAGTATCCACTGCACATCGAGGTCAAGGAGAGCGGCTGCGTTCAGAAAGGCGCGGTGAACGTTTCTTACAGCTATAACACGGCGTCCCTCCTGCTTCATAAGAGCGAGCATGGCCTGTATGCAAAGTGTGGAGCCCCCCGCCGAAAACGCGGAAGCAGCGCTGCCGTATAGCCTCGCGGTATTCCGTTCGCTGCGGGCTATGATACCGTCGGCCTCAAAAAGGCTGTCGGCCCCTTTTATCTCGGTTATATCCAGCCTGAACAGCTGTCCGGGCAATCCGTAGAGAGCTCTCCCTTTATGTCCGGGCATATGAGCCCGCAGGATGCCGGACGAAGCATAGCTCTCAAGAAAGTCATATATCGGAGTTTCCATCATACCACCTCAGAAATAGTATTGAAGCACATGGAATATCCTCAGACGGGCACGGCACATGGCCTTTGAGACCGCCTGAGAGGTGATTCCGAGCCTGCTGCTGATATTCGGTATATCCATATCCTTGAAATAGTATAGCACAATTATCTCCTTTTGTCTCGGGGTGAGCTCATTTTTAATAACATTTAACAGAATGCGCCGCAGCGATCTCCCCTTTTCGGTATCGCCGCCTTCGCCGAGGATAAGGCGGATCCTTTTATCCGCCTCACCGGTAAAGGAATCGGAGTAGGTCTCACGTCTTGCCAATTCCCTCACCCCTTCTGTAAGAGCTGAGATAGGCGATCACCGCCTGTAACTCCCCGTGTTCCTCATATAGCAGGCTGATACGCCTGTCGAGATCCAGCGCCTTTGCCCTTGCGGACTCACCTCTTTTCACGAGAGAGCTCCGCAGCGCTGAAAGCTCTGAGATACGCTGTTTTACCAGCTGACGGCTGTAGGTATAGCTGTTGATAAGATCTTTCATGATTTTGCCCCCTTAAATACAAATAAAGAAGCACGAATAAGATAGCTTTGAGAACTTTCGTTCCATTCCTTGTATCTTTATTATAGAACATTTGTTCTGTAATGTCAAGAGGCTTTTTGTTAGTAGGTAAAAAAAGAGCTGCCCGAAGGCAGCTCATAAAGGTTTTTATGCGTGAAGCTCTGCTTTTACAGCGTCATATTCCTCGGTTATCTCCTTTTCCGGAGCCTTAGTCACGAGGGAAACTATTATGATAGCCGCAAGTGCGCAGAGGAATGCGGGGAGGAGCTCATATATAGCAAATATACCGCCCTGCTTTGCGATAACGAACTTCCATACGAATACCATTACCGCGCCGACTACCATTCCCGCGATAGCGCCCCACCTGTTGGAACGCTTCCAGAAAAGCGCCGTCAGCATTACGGGACCGAAGGTTGCTCCGAAGCCCGCCCATGCAAAGGATACTACCCTGAATACAGAGCTGTTCTGATCCCATGCAAGTATGATGCCGAGAGCTGCGATAACGAGGAGGACTCCTCTCGCAACTATCATGGATACCTTATCGCTCATCTTTACATTGAATACGCCCTTGAGGATATTCTCGGACATTGAGGACGAAGCCGCAAGGAGCTGTGAGTCGGAGGTGGACATGGTACAGGCAAGTATGCCAGCGAAAACAAGTCCCGCGATAACTGCAAGTCCCGCATGATGCTCGCTCATGTACTGAGCTATCTTTATTACCACTCTTTCGGAATCGCTTCCCACGAGAGTATCTATCTTGCCGACATGTGAAAGGTAATTGCCGATAAAGCCGATAAATATGGCTACAGCCATGGATATTACCACCCATACGGAGGCTATCCTTCTTGAATGCTTTATCTTGTTCTTGTCCTTTATAGCCATGAAGCGGAGGAGGATATGAGGCATACCGAAGTAGCCGAGGCCCCATGCAAGTATGGAGGCTATGGTAAGTACGGTATACTTGTCTGCGCCGCCTGTCTCCACGTTATGTATATGTCTCAGTGAGAAATAGCCCGCCATGGACTCCGCATTGTCCACGATATTATCAACGCCGCCTGCGCTGTTGATACCGAACAGTACGATACTGATAAGGGCGACAGTCATAACTATACTCTGGATAAGGTCGGTGGTGCTTGCCGCAAGGAAGCCGCCGGTGCAGGTATAGGAAATGATGATTATGGCGCTGACTATCATAGCAACATGATAATCCCAGCCAAAGAGGGAATTGAACAGCTTTCCGCAGGCAGAGAAGCCCGAAGCCGTGTAGGGCACGAAGAAAATAAGGATTATAAGCGCAGATACTCCCATGAGCAGTCTGCTCCTGTCCTTATAGCGCTCCGAGAAGAAATCGGGAATGGTGATAGCTCCGCAGCACTGACTGTAGACTCTCAGGCGCTTTGCCACGAAGAGCCAGTTGAGGTACGTGCCTATGGCAAGACCGATAGCGGTCCAGCCTGCCTCGGCACCGCCCGTGAGGTATGCGACGCCGGGAAGTCCCAGCAGCAGCCAGCTGCTCATATCGGAAGCCTCAGCGCTCATGGCAGTAACGAGGGTTCCCAGCTTACGTCCGCCGAGATAGAAATCTCCGACGTTTTCGTTTTTCCTGGAAAAGATAAAGCCCACAAGTACCATTAAAACAAGGTAGGCGATTATCGTTCCGAGAATGATGATCTCAGTTGTGTTCATGGTTTACTCCTTTGTTTTATTTTTAGGGATAATAACTATTTTTTATTATACTACAAGTTTTTATTTTAGTCAATATAAAATGCCAAATTTAAAGTGTGACGCTGCACCCTTGCCGCGTTGCCGCCCGTAAACTCTCTCACGATCATAAAAACTGTTAATTGTACATCGCTTACAGCACAATTTGAACGGAATCCGAAGAGGCTGCGATCCTCCGGGATCCCGTTCATGGATAAAAAGACTTTTCCGACAAGCTGAAAGGGCTGCCTGAAGGCAGCCCTGCTTATTCTTTATTACTCAGTTCCTCCGGACCGTCGGTAGCGCCGGCCTCTGTCTCCTCCGCAGGAGCTTCATCGGCAGTCTCCTCCGCGGGAGTCTCATCAGCGGGCTCCCCGGCAGCAGGAACAACGTCCGTCACCACCTGCTGGCTCGCCTCGTCGTCGTATACAACATCCTCGGGCACAGGCTCCTCAACTATGGGAGCTGCCGCCGCAAGATCCTCGCGTATGCCGTCCGAGCACGAGTAAAGCTTCTTCAGGTCGATTATTCCCGAGCAGGTCACATCGTCGCCGCTGCCCTTCTTTGTCATGGCAGGCAGGAAGTCCGCAAGCTGACGCAGACCCTCCTCAAAGCCGTTGTCCAGCATGGTAAGGGCAAGTCCGCGGAAAAAGCCGAAGAGCTGCTCCTCATTCCAGTAGGAATTCTCAACGCCGTCCGAGCAGAGAAATACCGCCGCAGGCATAAGCCCTCTGGGCAGATAGAAGAATCTTGCCGAAAGCGCCGCGTCCTCCTGACACATTGAAGTTGTAACGTTCTCAAAGCAGCGCGGATCCTCGGGTATGGGAGCGAACACGTTGCTGTCCCCGTCTATCACAACGCACTTTCCGTCGCCTATCTGAGCTCCGAAAGCGTAATTCTCAGTCACTACGGCAAAGAGCAGAGTCGTGCCGTATGCGCCGAGGTATTCTCCCCTTTCGTACCTCTGACGGTAGTGGGCGAACTTCTCGGGTATGGCGGCGTACTCCTCCTCCGTAAAGGGCACGTTCAGGAAATCCTGCTCGGCCATTTCGTGCCAGCGTCCGACGATACTGCGCCAGAGCTGATTGAAGAGCCCCTCACGCTGACGCGGGTCCGCAAGTATCTCCTCTGCGTTCTCCAGTCCCTCAAGGAACTCCCTTACGCATTCGGAAGCGCACTCCACGGCGAACCGCGAACCTCTGTCCGTGCGCAGATAGCAGGGACTTCCGTGGCCGTCGGCAGCTGCCGCAAAGGAGTAGTCCTCATAGTCGGCAGCAAAGGAGCTGTCCTGACAGACCAGACCGCGGCTGAGGTGAGAAGCGCCTATGCAGGACTGAGCAAATGAAGTTAATCTCTCCATACGCTCTCCTTACCAGTCCGCTTCGTCCCAATCGGCAGTATTGTCGTCGCTGAGAGCCTCGTTTGTCTGGGTCTGAACATCCTCAGCCAGCTTCTTCGAGATCTCCACAGGATCGGTATCGCTGTCAACAGTGCTTGAATGGCTTGCAAAAACGCTGGTTATAACGCTTGCCTTTTCGATCATAAGGCGGAGCTGATCCTTGTTCTTGACGTCGAGGACAGTCTCGGAGCTTCCCGAGAAGCGTGCCAGCACGTCCCTGTCCGCATCGTCGCCGATAGCGAAAGCTATCTTTATGGAGCGCTTGTACCAGTTGTTCTTCTTGAGAGCTTCAAGGCCGCTCTCCCAGTTATCCGTAGGGCCGCCGTCACTGAAAAGAAGTATTACAGGCGGATATGCGCCTGCGGCAGTCTGAAGGAACTCATTTCTCGAGAGCTTCTTGTCAAGCTCCTTGCAGGCGGCACCGAGATCGGTAACGCCGCAGGCTTCAAAGGTCTTGAAGCGGTATCCCTCGGGTGAAACAGGCTCGGGAGTTACCCACGAGGCGCCTGTTGAAAATTCCAGTACAGCTATCTTTATCTCGGCGTCATCGCTCTCGTCGCTGATCTCCTGAAGCGTCTGCATTACCTCCTCAAGAGCTGATTCCACCTGTCCTATCTTGCTTCCCTGCATGCTTCCCGATGTGTCTATGACGTAAAAGAGCGTCATCACCTTTCTGACAGCGGGAGCGTAATCGTCTAAACCCGGCATTACTTTGACCTCCGTTCAATAATATATTATCATGTAGGAATATGCTGTGATCCTTGGCTTTTCATGCCGCTTACGGCATGAAAACTCTTGTATTATAATAAAAGAATCTTCGCCCCCTGAACAGAGTTCAGGGCAATGACCGCCTGACGGCGGTTTTTGAATTCACATTATATTATACCATGAAAGTACCGTCAGGTCAAGAGCATAATACGTACAGCCGTACACAGGAAAAATCCCCGGCAAATGTTCACATAAATTTAACATTTTCTGCCGTGACATAAGCAGACATATAATGTATAATAAAAGAATGATATATGATTGGAGGGTCTGCCGCAAAGGCATACTATGGAAAAGAAAGAGATCAGAAGATATTTATTCATTGCATTCCTGGCAGTCGCAGTATGTGTGATATGTCAGAATTTTTCAGTGCTCACGGCTTTTGTCTCGCTGGTGCTCTCGGCGCTGAAGCCAATGGTAACGGGCTGCATAATAGCCTATATATTCAATATAATCACGAAATTCTTCGAGAAGCACTACTTTCCGAAGAGCGATTCACGGGCAGTCACGCTCACAAGGCGTCCCGTGAGCCTTATATGCTCATTCGCCATAACAATAGCGGTGATAATACTCATAATGTACATCGTCATACCCGAGATAGCCTCCGCCTTCGGAGTTCTGTACGACGAGATACCGCCCGCCTTCACAAAGTCGAGGGACTTCATACTCAGCAAGCTCAAGGAGTACCCCGAGATACAGGAGCAGATCGGCTCTGTCGAATTCGACTGGGCAAAAATAGCGGAAAAGGCCTCAAAGCTCCTCACCTCCGGACTTGCGGGAATACTCAGCTCCGCTGTGGGAATAATAGGAGGGCTCACCTCGACGGTCACCAACCTTGTACTCGGGATCATATTTGCCATATACCTTCTTCTCCGCAAGGATAAACTCACCCGCGACGCCAACCGCATAAGGCGCCTATGGTTCAGCGACAGCTTCAACAGGAAGTTCAGCCACGTTTTCCACACCGCCAACGACACCTTCCAGAGCTTCCTGGTGGGACAGTTCATCGAGGCAATAATCCTCGGAACTCTCTGCTTTATCGGCATGAAGATACTGCGTCTCCCCTATGCCGCCATGTCGGGCACCCTCGTGGGCGTGACCGCATTCATCCCCATTGTCGGAGCCTTCCTCGGCGCAGGCATAAGCGCGTTCATAATCCTCACCGTTGACCCCATGAAAGCGCTGATATTCGTTATATTCCTGATAATACTCCAGCAGCTTGAGGGCAACATCATCTACCCCAAGGTAGTCGGCTCCAGCGTAGGTCTGCCCAGTATATGGACTCTTGCAGCCGTTACCGTAGGCGGCGGCCTCTTCGGGGTATTCGGCATGATCCTCGGAGTTCCCCTTGCTGCCACCCTGTATAAGCTCTCCTTCTGCAAAATAGAGGCAAAGGAAGCGGAAATGGGCATAGCTCCCCCCGATGATGAGGGTACGAAAAAGGCGGTCAGACAGGGAAAGCCTGCCAAACCGGTAAAGCCCGCAAAGGTCAGAAGGAAAAAGTAAGTAGTGAGTAGTAATTAGTAATTAGTGATTGGAAAATAGAGAGTAAAAAGCAGAAATGCAGGGGCTGCCGCCGGCAGTCCGGCGAAAGAGGGCTTTTATCGCAAAGTCCATGAGGAAAATCGCCGCCTGCAAGATAAACCAGGCGATGACTATAATATACAACGAGGAAGAATAATCCTAAGCTAACAGCTAAAGGCTGATGGCTAAAGGCTCGGGCGGATATTATCCGCCCCTGCGAAGTTCTATCTAATGCACAAATAAGCCGTGAAAGTTCACACAATTTTTATACCCGTTATTCAGGAGCGTGCCGAATGTTCCTATTCTTCGCAGGGGCTTCAGGAGACATCTCCCCAAAAGCTCCGGATTAGTAATCTGATAAAACGAAAACAGCCGTTTTTGCGCGGTTTCAGGCTGACAGAAAGATTGACATAATCGACGCAACGTGGTAATATTACCTTAGGAAAAAATGTCAAAGGAGTAATGTGCTATGGTCAATTCATGGACAAATGAATGGGACGGCTTCAATGAAGGCCGCTGGAGCTCTTCTTCCGTGAACGTCAGGGACTTCATAAAAAAGAACTATACTCTTTACGAAGGCGACGAAAGCTTTTTGGCAGGCCCCACCGAGGCTACAAGGAAGCTCTGGGAACAGGTGATGGAGCTTTCAAGGCAGGAGCGTGAGGCAGGCGGAGTCCTGGACATGGACACGGAGATCATCTCCACCATAACCTCCCACGGTGCAGGCTACATCGACAGGGAGCTTGAAAAGATCGTAGGTCTCCAGACAGACAAGCCCTTCAAACGCGCATTACAGCCCTTCGGCGGTATCCGTATGGCTCAGCAGGCCTGCAAGGAATACGGCTATGAGGTGGATCCCAAGGTCGTGGAGATATTCACGAAATACAGAAAGACTCATAATCAGGGCGTATTCGACGCATACACCCCCGAAATGAGACTTGCACGTCACTCCGCCATACTGACCGGACTTCCCGACGCTTACGGCAGAGGCCGTATCATAGGCGATTACCGCCGCGTTGCCCTCTACGGTATCGACAGGCTCATAAAGGATAAAAAGCATCAGATAGATACCTCCCTGGTGAGAATGACCTCAAAGAATATCCGACTCCGTGAGGAGCTTGCAGAGCAGGTACGCGCTCTCGAGGATCTCAGGGAACTGGGCAGCATATACGGCTTCGATATATCAAAGCCCGCCGCAAACGCAAAGGAAGCCATACAGTGGCTCTACTTCGGCTACCTTGCAGCAGTCAAGGAGCAGAACGGCGCAGCCATGTCCCTCGGACGCACCTCCACCTTCCTCGATATATATATACAGCGCGATCTTGACCGCGGTATCCTCACCGAGGAGGAGGCGCAGGAGCTCATCGACCACTTCATAATGAAGCTCCGTATAGTCAAGTTCGCACGTACTCCCGAGTACAACGAGCTCTTCTCGGGAGACCCCACATGGATAACCGAATCCATAGGCGGCGTGGACGTTGACGGCCACCCCCTCGTTACAAAGAACAGCTTCCGCTATCTCCACACACTGGAGAACCTTGGAACTGCTCCCGAGCCCAACATGACGGTGCTCTGGTCAAGGAAGCTGCCGAGGAAGTTCAAGGAATACTGCGCAAAGATCTCCATAAAGACCTCATCAATCCAGTACGAGAACGACGACATGATGAGAGTGGTACACGGGGACGACTACGCTATCGCCTGCTGTGTATCATCTATGGTGGTAGGCAAGGAAATGCAGTTCTTCGGCGCAAGGGCAAACCTTGCAAAGTGTCTGCTCTATGCAATAAACGGCGGCGTGGACGAGCGTCTCGGACTTCAGGTAGGCCCAAAGTACAGACCTGTTGACACGGAGTACCTCGACTTCGGCGATGTATGGCAGAAGTACATGGATATGATGGAGTGGCTGGCAGGACTTTATGTAAACACCCTCAACGTTATCCACTATATGCACGACAAGTACAGCTACGAGAGATTGCAGATGGCACTCCACGACAGGGACGTAAAGCGCTACTTTGCAACGGGTATCGCAGGACTTTCCGTAGTGGCAGACTCTCTCTCGGCTATAAAATACGCAAAGGTTAAGCCTGTCCGCAGGGACATCGAGATAAAGGACAGGGCAGGCAATGTTACAGGCATTGCAAGGAACGTGGTAGTTGACTATGAGATAGAGGGAGACTTCCCGAAATACGGCAACAACGATGACAGAGTTGACCAGCTTGCAGTTGAAGTAGTCCGCAGATTTATGGACTGCATAAGGAAGCACCACACCTACCGCGACAGCGTGCCGACAATGTCTATCCTCACCATCACCTCAAACGTGGTATACGGAAAGAAGACAGGCAACACCCCCGACGGACGCAAGCAGGGCGAGCCCCTTGCTCCCGGAGCAAATCCCATGCACGGCAGGGACACTCACGGTGCAGTAGCTTCGCTCTCGTCTGTTGCAAAGCTGCCATTCAGATATGCACAGGACGGTATCTCCAATACCTTCTCCGTTATCCCGGACGCACTCGGCAAGGACATGGAGGTATTCGCGGGAGACCTTGATCTTGACAGTCTCAGAGGAGAATGATATGACAGATCCCGATAAGCTTACCGCTCCCTCCGACCCCGCAGAGCTTGCCGACCTTATCGACAGGCTCATGGAACAGGGCAGCGGCCATGTGGATATAGTCGCCGACGACAGCGGCTCCGGACTCAGGGTCAGCACTGTGAAGAGCACCGACTGCCCGGGCAGAAAGGGTGCCTGCTGTCAGCCCACGGAGCTTGAACCCGAGGACGACGAATTTTAATCATCATAAGCATAAACCGTATTTCCCTATCAAACCACCGTAAGCGATATACAAGCAGCAGCTAAATAAAATGTTAGCGAGCGAAGCAAGCGGCAACGCGGATAGGGTGCAGCGTCACGCTGCAGGGAGGATAATTATGGATAACCAGAAACAGGTAGACAACCTCATTGAATTACTTGACGGCTACGTGGAAAAGGGCGGACACCACCTCAACGTAAACGTTTTCACCCGTGAAACTCTCCTTGACGCTCAGGCTCACCCCGAGAAGTACCCTCAGCTCACCGTAAGGGTATCGGGCTACGCGGTAAACTTCGTAAAGCTCACCAAGGAGCAGCAGGACGACGTTATTTCCCGTACCTTCCATTCGAGTCTCTGAGCTCGTATCCGTACAGACATAAAAAACCGCACTTCGGTATCCTCCGGAGTGCGGTCTGATTTTTTATATGCTATTTTGTAGAGTTCTTTGCATAAATATTGAGTATTATGGAAGCGTCCACAGCGTCAACGTAGCCGTCGCCGTTAAGGTCAGCCAGCTTCTTCTGATTGCTGTCCATTTTCGTAGCCTTTCCCGACGAAGCAAGAGCGTAATCGGAAAGCGCAAAGGAAGCGTCAACGGCGTCTATCATATTATCACCGTTTATATCGCCGTATATCTTTGGCAGAGCAGCGTCGGTATACTCACTGGAGGAGCCGAGGAAAAGCTGAGTCCAGTAATAATAGCCTCCCGAATAGCATACTCCCACGCCTATGTACTGATAATTCGGGTTGAGCATATTCTTCCTGTGCCCCGCAGAATCCATCCAGCCCTGTACCACAGCTTCGGGAGTAGGATAGCCCGCAGCGATATTCTCCGCACAGGCGTTCCATTTGAGTCCTGCGTCCTCTATGGCTGTATAACCGCGCTTGCCGTTTGGCCGCACATGATCGAAGTTACTCACTATTTCCTTGGCACGGATATTAGCAGCCTTGTTCAGAAGCGGGAGTACCTTGAGAGGTGCGACGCCGTTCTGCGCTCTCCGTTCATTCACAAGCTGAGCTACTTGCTCCGCATACACATCAAGGGACAGCTCCGAGGCTGTCACTTTGACTCCGCGAATATCGGGAGAGTTCACAACAGCGGAAATGCCTGTCATTGATGTCAGAGCCGAGAGGGTGAGGGCTGCCGTTAAAACGGAAGTCAATAGCTTTTTCATAATATCACTCCTTTATAAATAATGAGTTTGAGGATAACTTTATCATAGCACAAAGAAGTTAAATAATCAACATTTCTTGTCTAAATTCCACATTTTCTACAAATGGGCTTCCCGATTATTGTAACATGATACAAAGAGGATAAAAAAAGGACCGTACCCGCAGGTACGGTCCTTTTAAGTTCGCAATTAAGATTACTTGATCTCGATTGTAGCGCCGGCCTCTTCAAACTTAGCCTTGAGCTCGTTAGCCTCAGCCTCGGAAACGCCTTCCTTGATAGCCTTAGGAGCAGCCTCAACTACTTCCTTAGCCTCCTTAAGGCCAAGACCGAGAACCTCCTTAGCAACCTTGATAACAGCCATCTTAGCGTCACCGAAGGAAGCAAGGATTACGTCGAACTCTGTCTTAGCAGCAGCACCGCCGCCAGCAGCACCGCCAGCAGCAGGAGCTGCAGCGATAGCAGCTGTTACGCCGAATTCCTCCTGGATAGCGTCTACGAGCTCGGAAAGCTCAAGAACGGAAAGAGTCTTGATATCTTCAACAAATTTTGTGATCTTCTCAGAAGCCATGATAATAATCTCCTTTTTAATAATATTTGCCCTGTGGGCGATTGATTTAAGCTGCGGAGCCTTTCTCCGCAAATGTGATTTCAGGAACTAAGCGGCAATTATGCAGCCTCTTCTTCCTTCTTCTTGTCTGCAACAGCGTTGAGTGTAGCTGCCAGCTTCTGAAGGGGACCCTGCAGAGAGCCAACGAGCTGAGCAAGAAGGGTTTCCTTTGAAGGGATCTTGGAAAGAGCGATAACTCCTGCCTGGTCATAGACCTCACCCTCGATGTAGCCTGCCTTGAGATTGAACTTGTCGTCGCCTGCCTTCTCAGCGAACTTGCCGAGGATTCTTGCGGGAGCAGTCTGATCGTCGTTGGAAACAGCAAGAGCAGTCGTGCCGTTGAGAGCCTCTTCAAAGCCCTCGATACCGCATTCCTTGAAAGCGCGGAGAAGCATTGTGTTCTTCTCTACAAAGTAGTGTACGCCGGCCTCACGGAGCTCCTTTCTGAGCTTGGTATCCTCTTCTACGTTGATACCCTTGTAGTCAACGAGAACGCCTGATACGGAGTTCTTGATGATCTCGGTGAGCTTCTCGACCTTAGCCTTCTTTGCTTCGAGTACAGCATTGCTTGGCATAGTGTGTATTCACCTCCGAATGAATTTTCATCGTATTCAGAGAGAGCAATAAAAAAGCCCATTCCGACAGCGCAGAATGGACAATGATAATTCTATCAATTGCTATTCCTCGGCGGGACTTACTGAGCGCGGAGCTCTGCCAGCTGTCTTTAGAATACGATACTGTTTTTTCACAGCTTGATTATTATATCACATATAATCCCGTTTGTCAAGGGTTTTCTGCAAGAAAAACTGTTTTTTATTGCAGAAAAGTGTTCCGTGGGCCGAAATCCTGCGGGGGTTAAATGTGAATTTTTTGTAAACTTTCTGCGATATACAACCATTCCGGGTTGATTCAGCCCGTTTTTTCACCCTATTGCAGAGGGGCATGTAAAAGGCGGCTCAAGGCCGCCCTTTTTACTCGACAATATCCGAGACCATTTGTCCGCCCTTTTCCGCATAGAGCACAGGGAAGGTATTTCCTATGCCAACCCTCTGATTCATGAACGTATGCTTGCCGGTCTGCATCTGACCGCGGCTGTCGGTAAAGCTGTAATCGCAGATATACTTGGTGAAGCCGCTGTTATCCTCCTTTACCACCACATTGGTTATGGTGGCCTGAGCCTGCTGACCGTTCTTTATAAGGAAGCCCTGTTTGCTTCTCTTCTTCAAAAGCACGCCTACAAGTACAAGGCCGACCAGTGCCGATGCGGCTGCGCCGCCGTACAGTGCGATAAGTCCTATCTTGTCGGGCTTTCTGTACACCTCGAAGGGATTGTTCTCATAGACATAGCACTGATAATGTGCGCCCACATATGTGGATTTGCTGCCTACTCCGTTTGTGATACTGGCGTTTATAGTCTTTCCCTGACTGTTGACGTAATCAACGTTTGCGCTTACGTGACTGCCCATTTTCACATAGTCCGTAACGACGCAGTCCGTAAGGACTCCACCGTCAGGCGGCGTCATGGCGTTCTTCGCAGCGAAGATAAGCGTTGCCGGCAACAGCAGTATGAGCAGAAAGCCCACAAATATCGGTACACCTATTGACATTTTTTTCATGATTAATTCCCCCTAAAAGAAAATAAAGTTATTCAGCAAGCACTGAAATTATGTTTATATAATACATCAAAATCGTCTTTTTGTCAATAGCGGCAGTTATTTCTGTACAAAAAACAGGGCACACCTATGTGCGCCCTGCATGGAAATCTGAAAATATTACTTGCCAAGTGCCTTCTTTACAGTCTTTACGATGTTCTCAGCCGAGAGACCGAACTCCTTGAGGAGGTCAACAGCAGGACCCGAGTGACCGAACTCGTCGTTCACACCGATCTTGACAACGGGAACGGGACAGCACTCTGTAACTGCGTCTGCTACAGCAGAACCGAGACCGCCGATAACGCTGTGCTCCTCAGCAGTAACGATGAGGCCTGTCTCCTTAGCGCACTTGCAGATGAGCTCCTTGTCGAGAGGCTTGATAGTGTGGATATTAACTACTCTTGCGGAGATACCCTCAGCCTCGAGAGCCTTTGCAGCTTCAACAGCCTCGTTTACCATGAGACCGGTAGCAACGATAGTAACGTCCTTGCCGTCCTTCATGACAACGCCCTTGCCCAGCTCGAACTTGTAGCTTGCAGCGTCGTTGATAACCGGAACAGCAAGTCTGCCGAAACGCATATAAACAGGACCCTTGAAGTCGAGAGCAGCCTTTACAGCAGCCTTTGCCTCAACGTCGTCGCAGGGGTTGATGATAGTCATGCCGGGTATAGTTCTCATAAGAGCTATATCCTCGTTGCACTGATGTGTTGCGCCGTCCTCACCTACGGAGATACCTGCGTGTGTAGCGCCGATCTTTACGTTGAGGTGGGGGTAGCCGATAGAGTTTCTTACTATCTCAAAAGCTCTGCCCGCAGCGAACATAGCGAAGGTGCTTGCGAAGGGGATCTTTCCGCAGGCAGCAAGACCTGCCGCAACACCCATCATGTTGGCCTCTGCGATACCGCAGTCGAAGAAGCGGTCGGGATAAGCCTTCTTGAATATACCTGTCTTTGTTGCAGCAGCAAGGTCTGCATCGAGAACTATAAGGTCCTTGTATTCCTCGGCAAGCTCCTTGAGAGCCTCGCCGTAGCTTTCTCTGGTAGCCTTTTTGATAACATCTGCCATTGTATTAGTCCTCCAATTCCTTTAACTGCGCATTAAGCTCTGCCATAGCCTGATCGTACTGATCCTTGTTGGGAGCGGTACCGTGCCAGCTTACCTGATTTTCCATGAATGAAACGCCCTTGCCCTTTGTGGACTTCTGGATTATAGCCACGGGCTTGTCCTTTACGGAATCAGCCTCTGTGAAGGCTCTGTCGATGTCGTCGAAGTCGTGGGCGTCCATAGTGATAACGTGCCAGCCGAAGGCTGCGAATTTATCTGTGATAGGCTCGGGTGAACATACCTCGGTGATAGGTCCGTCTATCTGGAGGCCGTTGTTGTCAACGATAGCAACGAGGTTAGAGAGCTTCTTGTGAGCTGCGAACATGGCAGCCTCCCATACCTGACCCTCCTCGATCTCGCCGTCGCCGAGGATAGTGTATACCTTATAGGACTTGCCGTCTATCTTTCCTGCAAGAGCCATACCGCAGGCTGCGGAGATGCCCTGTCCGAGAGAACCGCTGGACATATCAACGCCGGGGATATGGATACAGGGGTGACCCTGAAGGAGAGCGCCTATATGACGGAGAGACTTGAGCTCCTCAACGGAGAAATAGCCCCTCTGTGCCAGCACCGAGTAGAGTGCGGGAGCCGTATGTCCCTTTGAGAGAACAAGACGGTCTCTCTCCGGAGCGTCGGGGTTCTTTGGATCATTGTTCATCTTGTTGAAATAGAGATATGTGAGTGTGTCGCTGATAGAGAGCGAACCGCCGGGATGACCCGATTTAGCGTTATAGGTTCCTTCGATAACGCCCATTCTGACTTTGCAGGCTGTTTTCTGCAATTCCTTTTTAAGCTTTGCGTCCATATTGACCTCCATGTTTTTATTTGACGGCCGAAGCCGCTATTTGTAAGTTGAAAGTTGAGAGTTGAGAATTGAGAGTTATTACCGAACTCTTTGTTCTCAGCTCTAATAATTATATCGCAAAAAACGCCTTGTGGCAAGACTTTTCTTGCTAACTGTCATCTGAATATCATCATAATCAGCACTATTATATAGAAAATGGAAAAGCCCGTACACACCACAGCCGGGAACGAGATCATCATCTTGTTCTGCCTTTCGTGGAGAGTACCCTTTATCCTCAGTGCCTTTATAAGGTAAAGTGCTGCGATCCACATGGGTATCGCAAATACCGCAAGTCCCAGTGTAGCGATGTCGTTGAGGGTGAAGCTTGCCCTTGCCTCAGAGCCGCTGCCGTTGATGCTGCTGTACACCTGAAGCGCAAGAAGTCCGACAACGCAGAGAACTGCGGCGATGTATACGCTTATTGCCGCTTTCTTTTTCATTGTTCTACTTTTTACACCTTTCAATTATTTGTTCTACGAGCTCCGCAACCGCTCCCTCGTCGTTGGTACGGGTGAGCACTATATCTGCTTTTTCCTTTACGGAGTCTTCTGCATTTGCGGGACAGGCTCCCGCGTCGGCCTCGACTATCATCTCTATATCGTTGTCGAAGTCGCCTACGGACACAAAGGTGCAGTCCTCCATGCCCGGCAGCTTTCTGTACTGTGCAAGAGCCGAGCCCTTGCTCACTCCCACAGGCAGCATCTCGAGGAATATATCCGAGGACTTCACATAGTCCACGCCGCTGTGACCCAGCTTATTCACGAGTATCTGCATATGGTCCACATCCTCCGGCGCCATCGAAAACAGCACCTTCAGCCAGCCGCCCTCCTCTATATCGCCGAGCTCCTTATAGTCCGGGACTATACCGCACAGCTTAGTATGGAGCTGCTGATAATCGGTATTCCTGAAAACGTAGGTGCCGTCCGTGCGGAGCACCTCGCCGCCCGCCCCGGGCATGAGCTCCAGAAGCTCCGCCGTATAGGCCTTTGCCTCGGGAGGAAGAGGGTGTGTGTAGAGTGTCTCTCCCCGCACATAGTCGTGGATAGCCGCTCCGTTATACATTATTATGGGGTATTTCAGCTCCAGTATCTTACGGAACTGGTCGAAGGACTGTATGGTCCTTCCCGTAGCCACCGTAAAACGTCCTCCGAGAGCCGTGAAACGTTCTATCGCGGTCCTGTCGGCGTCGGTTATCTCTTTCCTTGAATTAAGGAGAGTGCCGTCCATATCGCTGAGCAGTACGACCTTTGATATATCTTCAAACAAGAAAATGCCTCCTACATCTTTTCAAGCTTGTTAAGTACAGATACGAAGTAATCCGGCAGCTCGCTGTCAAACTCCATATATTCTCCCGTGGAGGGGTGTACAAAGCCTATCTTCCTTGCGTGGAGACACTGTCCCTCCAGCCCCTTGTAAGGCTTTCCGTACACATCGTCTCCCAGAACGGGGTGGCCTATGTAGCTGAGATGCACGCGTATCTGATGAGTACGTCCCGTTTCAAGGCGAAGTCTCACATGAGCATAGCCGCCGTACTGCTTTATCACGCTGTAATGGGTGACTGCATTGCGGGAGTTTTCCGCTGTGACGCACATCTTCTTGCGGTCGGTCTTATGGCGTCCGATAGGGGCGTCAATCGTCCCCTCGGTATCCTTGAAATAGCCGCAGGCTACCGCCTCATACTCACGGGTAAAGCTGTGAGCCTTTATCTGCTCCGCAAGCTTTAAGTGAGAGTTGTCGTTCTTGGCAACGATGAGAAGTCCGCTGGTGTTCTTGTCGATACGGTGGACTATACCCGGTCGGATAACTCCGTTTATACCCGAGAGGCTGTCTCCGCAGTGATGCAGGAGAGCATTCACAAGAGTACCCGTATAGTTTCCGTGAGCAGGGTGCACCACCATACCCTTAGGCTTGTTTACGACCAGCAGGTCGTCGTCCTCATAGACTATATCGAGGGGTATATCCTCCGGCACCGCGTCCATGGGTTCGGGCTCGGGTATCTCGACTGATATCTCCTCGCCGCCTCTGAGCTTGTAGTTCTTGCTGACCTCTCTGCCGTTAACAAGCACCATGCCCTTTTCTATGAGTCCCTGCACCGCCGAACGCGTCAGCTCGGCAATATTATCCGAAATATACCTGTCGATACGGCCTCCCGCGTCCCCGGCAGAAACTGTGAGCACTTCCTGTTCATTCATTTTCCGCCGCCTTTGCCGCCCCGGCCTTCTTTGCCTTTTCAGCCCTCGGCTCTATGAAAACAGCATATATCAGCAGCATAACGAAAGCCACCGTCACGCATATATCCGCTACGTTGAATATGGCAAAGTGAAAGAGCTTTACCTCGAACATATCCACCACGTAAGCGAAGCGTATGCGGTCTATCAGGTTTCCGATACCGCCCGCGATGAACATCGCTATGGCAACACCGAGAAATCCTGAACGCTTATAAAGCCTGAAAAGCAGGAATATACCGACTGCTATGACGATGCCCGTAAAGCCCACAAGGAACCAGCGCTGTCCCGCCATGCTGCCAAAAATAGCGCCTCTGTTCTCAAGGTAGGTCAGGTCCATGACCTTATGGCCGCCGATACTGATAAAGTCCATGCTGCCGACGGGTCTGAGCTCGGTTATCGCCCAGTATTTCACCAGCTGATCCGCTCCCACAAGGAGTACGATCAGCACCACAAGAAATATAGCCAATTGATCTGTCCTTTCAATAATACAGCCTGCTGCCATTGTGACAGCAGGCTGACAGAAGATTTATGGTTCGATAGCGACCGCACATCTCTCGCAGAGTGTGGGGTGATCGTGATTTGTACCTACGTACTTGCTGAAGCACCAGCAGCGCTCGCACTTTTCGCCCTCGGCCTTTGCCACCTCGAATACGGTCTCTCCGCCGGACTTCTCCACCTCAACGCCCGAAACGATGAGAATATCCCTGAGCTGGTCGGCCAGCGAGACATATCTGTCGTAATCGGCGTCAGAGCTCTTTATGATGATCTTGGCCTCGAGAGACTTTCCTATGGTCTTTTCGTTACGAGCCTCCTCAAGAGCCTTGTTTGCTCCGAGGCGGGTATTGTAGATGAATTCCCACTTGTCCGTGAAGTCCGCGGTAAATTCTATGCCGCTCTTTTCGGGCATCTGATTGAGGAATACGCTCTCTCTGTCGTCGTCTGCCGAATGGGGCATGAACTGCCAGATCTCCTCGGCCGTGAACGAAATGATAGGTGCGGCAAGTCTTGTCATCGCACTGATGATACGGTACATCGCCGTCTGAGCTGCGCGTCGGAGAACGGAATCCTCCTTCTCGCAGTAAAGTCTGTCCTTGATGATGTCAAGGTAGAAGTTGGACATATCTATTACGCAGAAGTTATGAAGAGCGTGGAGTGCGATATGGAAATCGAATGCCTCATAGCCCTTCTTCATGATGTCGATAAGGTTATCCAGCTTCATGAGAGCCCACTTGTCCAGCTCTGTGAGCTGATCGTCGCTGACGCTGTCCCTGTCGGGATCGAAGCCTGCGCCGTTGCCCAGGTTGCCAAGTATGAAACGAGCAGTATTCCTGATCTTCTTGTAGGCGTCGGAAAGCTGTCCGAGGATCGGCTTTGAGATACGGATGTCGCTGTGGTAGTCCGAGGAAGCTGCCCACAGACGGAGTATATCGGCACCGTACTGGTCTGTTATCTCGCTGGGGTCGATACCGTTTCCGAGGGACTTGTGCATAGCCTTGCCCTCGCCGTCAACTACCCAGCCGTGGGTGCAGACAGCCTTGTAGGGAGCACAGCCCTTGTATACGACAGATGTGAGGAGCGACGACTGGAACCAGCCTCTGTACTGGTCTGCGCCTTCGAGATAGAGGTCGGCAGGCCATGTGAGGCTCGGGAAGTCCTTGCCTTCCATGACAGCAGTATGTGATACGCCGCTGTCGAACCATACGTCCATGATGTCGTATTCCTTTGTGAACTCACCGCAGCCGCATTCGCACTTGACGCTTGCGGGGATGAATTCCTTTGTATCTCTTATCCACCATGCGTCGGCGCCCTCCTTGCGGAAGAGCTCTGCGATAGCGGAGATAGTTTCGTCATTATAAATGGGCTTGCCGCAGTCCTTACAGTAGATAACGGGTATCGGAACGCCCCATGTTCTCTGACGGGATATACACCAGTCGCTTCTGTCGCGCACCATGCCCTTTATCCTGTCCTCGCCCCACTCGGGTATCCACTTTACGGACTCGATAGCATTTATAGCCTCGTCCTTGAAGCCGTTCACGGAGCAGAACCACTGCTCTGTAGCTCTGTATATGATAGGGCTGTTGCATCTCCAGCAGTGAGGATACTGGTGGACGATCTTCTGTGTAGCCAGCATAGCGCCCAGCTCTGTGAGCCTTGCGGCGATAGCCTTGTTGGCCTGATCCGTGTCCATGCCCTCGAATTCGCCTGCCTCTGCGGTCTGCTTACCCTTTGAGTCAACGCATACGATTATGCCTATATCGTCATAGTTCTTGCACACCTCGAAGTCCTCGACGCCGTAGCCGGGAGCAGTATGTACGCAGCCCGTACCGCTTTCAAGAGTAACGTGGTCGCCGACGATTATCGGTGACGGACGGTCGTAGAGGGGGTGCTTTGTCTTCATGCCCTCAAGCTCTGCGCCCGTGAAGATATGGTCTGTGGTATACTCGGTGATGCCCGCAGTCTCCATAGTCGTCCTTACGAGCTCCTCGGCCATTACGTAGTACTCGTCGCCTACGTGAACGAGGGTGTAGTTGTACTCGGGACCGAGACATATGGCAAGGTTGCCCGGGATAGTCCATGTAGTAGTTGTCCAGATAACGAAGAATACCTTTGAAAGATCAAGGCCGAGACCGGTGAATATGCCCTTGTCGTCGGTAACGTTGAACTTTACATATATGGAATAGCAGGGATCGTTGGAGTACTCTATCTCAGCCTCTGCAAGAGCCGTATTGCAGTCGGGGCACCAGTAAACAGGCTTGAGTCCCTTGTACATATAGCCCTTCTTAGCCATTGCGCCGAATACCTCCACCTGTCTTGCCTCGTACTCGGGGCGGAGAGTAAGGTAGGGATAGTCGTAATCGCCGAGACTTCCCAGTCTCTTGAACTGGTTCATCTGGTTCTTTACATGGGTAAGAGCAAAATCATGGCAGTGCTTTCTGAGATCTACCGCAGGGATAGCGCCGTTCTCAACGCCGATAGCCTTCATGGCCTTCAGCTCGATAGGAAGTCCGTGAGTATCCCAGCCCGGGACATAGGGTGAGCAGAATCCGCTCATATTCTTGTACTTCACGATAAAGTCCTTGAGGGTCTTGTTAATGGCTGTACCAAGGTGTATCTCGCCGTTTGCGTAAGGCGGTCCGTCATGAAGTATATAAGAGGGCTTACCCTTGTTCTTCTCTATCATCTTGTAATAGAGCCTTTCATCCTCCCATTTTTTTAGAGTTTCGGGCTCTCTCTTAGGCAGATTTCCGCGCATGGGAAATTCTGTCTGCGGTAAATTAAGCGTACTGTTATAATCCTGTGCCATATCATACGATCCCTCCGGTAAAGGCTTGAGGGATCCTCCTTTCGATCTTATTGATTCTTGATTATTCCTCGACCTCTGCCGCAACCGCCGCTGCGATCTCCTCGGCTGTCTGAGCCTCGTCGGCAGTCTCCTCCTCGGGCTCGTCAAAGGTATCGGGCATAGATGAGATGAGCTCTAAATGGCTCTTGTACATATCGAAGAGGCTCTTCTTGAAGTCTGCGACCTGCTGCTGAGCCTCGATGAGAGCTTCCTTCTCCTTTGCGATCTCCTCGCGGTTCTTCTCCATAGCCTCGGCGTGCTGGCGGACAGCCTCGTCCTCGAGAGCGTCAGCCTTCTTCTGTGCCTCTGCTATGATCTGCTCTGCCTTCTCGTTGGCCTCGCTGAGCACCTGATGGCCCTGCTTCTGGGCGCCGAGAAGAGCGTCCTTGAGAGCGTCCTCGTCTCTCATATACTCTCTTACCTTATCGGCAAGCACCTGTATCTTGCTGTTGGCCTCTGCGCGCTCGCGCTCCATTTCGTCCAGCTCTGCCTCGAGCTGTGAGAGGAACTCGTCGATCTCCTCCTGCTTGTAGCCGAAGGCTGCTTTTTCAAATCTCTTATTTCTTACGTCCTTTGAAGTTATCATTTCATTTCACCTCTAAATATATTTTCGCAGATTTATGTGTATGCGACCCTTTTTCGTCGAGCCGTTAATACCGGAAAGTATGAATCTTCCCGTGCCTCTCACAGAGAGTATGTCTCCCTCCCTGAGCTCCTGAGACACAGAGGCAGCAGGCAGATGATTGATCTCCACCCTGTCCGTGCGTATCAGCACGGCCGCCTTTTCGCGGCTCAGCCTTGCCGCCAGCCCGACTACACAGTCAAGCCTCAGCGACGCCACCGTTCCGCTTATATCCTGAAATTCCTGAGCATTTTCCAGCTCAAAGGGCTTGTCGTCGGCTATCTTCACACCGGTCCTGCCTATCCTTGCGGCAGAGCTGCATATAAGTCTTGCTGCGACATCGGTAACAAAGACCTGCGTAAGGCCTTCGGATACCACAATATCTCCTATGACCTCCCTTTTGAGCTGCATACCCATAAAGGAGCCCAAAAAATCCCTGTGAGTGAGCTTGTCCTCCTTACGGTAAGAGAAGGTCAGGCACACAAGAGGGTATCCGCTTTCCGCACAGTCCTCAAAGTAATCGGGATAGACTGCAAGCATCCTGCGTCTTGCGTTCTCATATCCGCCCCATAATCTGTATCTGAGCGCACCCGTATTGTGTGCGCACCATTGCTCCGCCTCAGCGCATTGTCTCTCGTCAAGGAAGTACGAATACTGACAGGCGCCGTCCCTTTCGCAGAGCGATACCATATCCGCCAGTCTTGCGGCAAAAAGCTTGTCGGACTGACCGTACATCAGATGAATACGCCGTTGTTCTCCAGTTCGCCGACGAGATCCTCGCCGATGAAGCCCACATTATAAGGAGTAATGATATATGTGAGGTTCGCAACAGGCTTGAGGCTTCCGCCGTTTGCATAAGCAACGCCTACGAGGAAGTCGATGATCCTTCTCTTGTTTTCGGGAGAAGCTGTCTCAAGATTGAGAACTACTGTTTTCTTGGCGATGAGGTGGTCTGCGATCTGCTTTGCGTCCGTGAAAGCAGAGGGCTTTACGAGTACAACCTGAAGCTGCGCGGTGGTCTGTATATTAACTACCTTGTTTCTTCTGCCGAGGCCGCCGATATTTCCCTCGTTCACGGGAGCGTCGTCCTGGTCTGAGGGCTGGAAGCCTCCGCGCTCACGCTCGTGGCGAACAGGAACGTCAGCGTCAAAATCGTCATCGTCAGCAGCAAAGAAAAAATCCTTAATACCGTCAAAAAGTTTCATCTTAATACTCCTTCTCCGCATTATTTGTTATTTTTTTATATCTCTTCACAGGATCAATGCGGAGTATCCCGTGTTGATCATCAGCATCTGCTGTGAGTTACCTTGTATAGTTTCTTGCGCCGAAAAGCCCTGTGCCTATGCGCACGAGAGTGGAGCCGTACCTTACGGCCTCGGCGTAGTCGTGGGTCATTCCCATAGACAGGGTATCCATGCGGGGATACTCCGCCGAGATGCTGTCGTAGAGCTCCTTCATGCGGCCGAGGAAGAGATCGCTGTCTCCCGGAGGAGGTATGGTCATCAGTCCTCTTATTTCAAGGCCCTCCAGCTCTGAAAGCTGTGCGATAAGCTCTCTCAGCCCCTCCGGAGCAATGCCGCTCTTGGACTCCTCTCCGCCGATATTCACCTCGCAGAGTATATCCATAGTCCTGCCGTTCTTCACAGCAAGGCGGCTTATCTCCTGTCCCAGCCTGAGGCTGTCCACGGACTGTATCATGCTTACCGAATTTATGATGTATTTTACTTTATTAGTCTGTAAATGACCTATGAACTGGACCTCTGCGGACCTGTCGTAGAGCTCCGCCTTTGAGAGGTACTCCTGTACCCTGTTCTCACCGAGAAGATCCAGCCCCAGCTCCACGGCATGATTGACAGCCTCGGGAGCCACGGTCTTTGTGACCGCCATTATACGCACGTCCTCGCCGGGACTGCGGTACTTTGCCTTTGCTTCGGCGATCCTTTCCTTTATTATGTGCAGGTTCTCGTCGATATAAGCGAGATCGTCACTACTTGTCATCATTATCGACCCCCTCGGTCATAATATCGTCGTAAAGCGCAAGATATTCGGGGTCGCTGCTGCTTTTTGAGAGAACGTAATCGCTTCCCTCGTAGATGACCTCTATCTTCTTGAAGAGCACCTGTTCGCCCTTGCGTATATATACGCCCTTGCGTCTCAGCGTCTTTTCGGTCACGTTGCCGTTCTCGTCCTCAAAGGTCTCGGCAACGTCCGCAAATCTTATAGCCTCCCGCGGCACTCTCAGTCCTGTGTACTCACCCTTGATGAGCTCCACCTTTTCGGCTCTGTGCTGCACGAGCTCGTAATTGAACTTGTCGCAGAAGATCACGAGAATGCTCTTGTTCCGGCTCTCGTCGCGTATATCGGTTATCTCGGCAGGATAGCTGTCCGCCGAGGAATCGAATCTGAGTCTCACGCGCTCGCCAATGGAGTACTCCTTCTTGGAGTTGTCGGCAACTACCGCAAGATACCAGCCGTAGCCGTCGATGAGCTTGCCCACAACGTTGGGAGCCGTGGACTTTCTGTCCGTGACCTCCTCCAGCATAGTGACGGTGAGCTTGTCCAGCTCCTTGGTATTGAGCTTGTCCTCATAGCCGTCGCAGTAGCTTGCGAAATAAGCGGAACGGGGCGCGGGGATCATTTCCTTCGGGAGGGCCGTCTGTGCGTCCAGCTTGGCGATCTCCGCCTTGATGTCGGATATTTTCTGTGCAAAGCCCTGTACCTCGTCGGTAATGATCTGGTAGGTACTGAGCTGTACCAGCAGCTCGTCCTTTACGTCCTCGAGCCCGGAATAATCGCCCATATCCCTGCAATATACAAGACTTCTGTAATTCTCGTCTATGCTCTTTGAGAGGGCTGCGGGCTGAGCGGATTCAAGAGTTCCGGGATTCTGTATTTTTTCAAGGATATTCAGTTCCTTTTCCAGCTTAGCCTTCTGGTGCTTTATGCTGAGCTGCTCGTCCGCGGAATAGGCCTCGGCGATTATCATGCCGCTGCCCACCTTGCCGCCGTCCGAGACATTGTAGCTCAGGGTGCCCACTCCGCTGTAGAGGAGTATCTCCTCGTCCCTTATGAAAACCCCCTTGTACTCCTTTGAGGAGACAGCCGAGGCCATAAGCGCGGAGACCGTATCACTCTCCCTGTTGCGGAAGTTATAGACTATGCTGACAAACACTATCAGAAGCAGCACAAGGGAAAAGTTCCTCAGGAGCTTTACCATGAAGCTGCCTTCCGATCTGGAAAATCGCATTCAGACCACCCTTAGTCGTTCTTTTCGGAAGCGTCAAGTATCGAAACCGATCTTGCGGGGATGATAGTTGAGATAGCGTGCTTGTATACCAGCTGCTGCTTTCCTTCACAGTCGAAGATAGCAACGTAGCTGTCAAAGCCTCTTACCATTCCCTTGAACTGGAAGCCGTTTGTGAGTATGATCGTTACCATGATCTTGTCTTTTCTGCACTGATTAAGGAACACGTCCTGCAGATTGATAGTTTTGTTCATACACATTCTCCTTTTTTATTTGTTTGTGTGAAGAAATCTTTGCGTAAAATCTTTTGTCAAAAATGCCGCATAGAAATACACACAGTACATTATATCACATTTCCAAGTATTTGGCTATAGTTTTTTTGCATTTTTCTAATATTTCATTATTTTTATTAAATCTGTCCAAAAACAGCCACTCGATACGGGCGTTTTTGCGGAACCACGTCAGTTGGCGCTTGGCATAACGGCGCGTTTCCTGTTTTATAATGTCGATACAGTCGCTGAGCTCCGCCCTTCCCTCGAAGTAAGGTATGAGTTCCTTGTAGCCTATGGCGTTGGCGGCGGTCTTCATGCCGCTCTCCTGCCAGAGCTGACAGGCTTCTTCAACGAGCCCCGCCTTTACCATTTCGTCCACCCGCATATCTATGCGGTCGTAAAGTGTCTGCCTGTTTTCGTAATTCAGCCCTATTATCAGGGAATCATACGGACTTTCCACAAGACGGCTCTCCTTTTTCAGGTCGCTGAACCGCCGTCCCGTAACGTGACAGACCTCAAGTGCGCGGACTACGCGTACAAGATTGTTTGGATGTATGCCCTCTGCTGCCGCGGGATCGAGCTCCGCAAGACGGGCGTGGAGAGCCTCATTGCCCTTTTCGCGGGCAAAGGCGTAGAACTCCTCACGGTAGGCCTCGTCGCTGCCGCCTTCTGAGAATTTCACATTTTCAAGAAGGGAGTCGATGTAAAGCCCCGTACCTCCCACGATTATGGGGAGCTTTCCGCGGGAGAGCACCTCCCGTATCTTCTCGTTGGCAAGGCTCACATAGTCTGCGGCGCTGAAGCTCGCGTCCCTGTCAAGGATACCCATGAGGTGGTGGGGTATCCCCTGTTTTTCTTCTTCCGTCGGCTTTGCCGAGGCTATGTCCATGCCCTTGTATATCTGCATGGAATCGGCGGAGATCACCTCTCCGCCGTAAATCTTCGCAAGCTCAACGCCCAGCCGGGTCTTGCCCGAGGCTGTGGGTCCCACAACTGCAAGTACGAAGGGCTTGTTATTCTTTTCGTTCATTGTCAATTTCTCCCGACTGTATGTGCTCTGTGTTTTCCGGGCGCGGCATACGCATTAAAATAACCGCTCCAAGTATCAGCATAAATAACAGAAGCAGCCATATCTGAAAATAAATGTACTGTGTTATCCGCCTGTAACTAAGCTTTTCTCCGTCTGCATAAAACTCATACCGGACTCGCCTGAGATACGCCGGCATGACCTTCTTTTCCTCAGTAATACCGAGAATATTTCCGTCCTTATCACAGTAAGCTATCTTTACATATGGAAGGTTTTTGAATATTTCCATTCCATAGCCTCCATAGCACAGATGATTATGAGATTCCGCAGTGTCGATCTTGTCTCCCTCATAAAAAATTTCAGTATTGAACATCAAGCTTTTATAGCCGTCCTTGTCATATCTTACAATTTCGCAGTTACGGTCGATGCCAAGTAAGTGTTCATTATCAACATCTGCCCGTCGCTGCTTTTCCCAATTGCCTTTCGCAAGTATATCCACAAAGACTGTACCCTCAGGAACGTTTTCCAGTTCAAACTCTAAATGATATATGTCACTGTTTCCCCTGCCGATACAGCTGCCGAAGCACATGCCGAGGAAGCCCAAAAGCGCAATAAGCACGGCTGTATATACTGCGATGAATACTCTGGACAGTTTTTTCATGATTTCTTCCTCAGGTCCTCCTGAACTGGTGGGAAATATTGCTCTTTGTCATGGTGAACATCACGGGTCTGCCATGAGGACAATGGCGTATCCTCTCGTCAAAGTAGACCTGCTCCGCAAGGGATTGCAGCTCCGCGATGTCGTTCTTGTCGTTGCCCTTTATGGCCGATTTACAGGCAACTGTGTGGAGCATATCGTCCAGCATATGGGACTGGGGATCGTGGCTGTACAGACGGAGATTGTTTGCTATCTCGGAAATTATCTCCTCCATGTCAAGCTCCATGATGAAGGTGGGTACAGCTGTTGCCACCACGCAGGGCTTCTCCGAGAAGTCAAAGGCAAAGCCCAGATCCGCAAGAAGCTCCTGATTTGTTTCAAGGGCGCTGAATTCGTCGGCTGTGAGCAGCACCTTCACTCCCGTAAGGAGCTGCTGGCTGTACTGCTTACAGTTGCGGCTTTTCAGGCGCTCAAATATTATGCGCTCATGTGCGGCGTGCTTGTCTATCATTATCATGGTATCGTCGCCCACTTCCGCGACTACGTAAAGTCCGAAGGCCTCGCCGATAACGCGGATCTTCGGCTTTTCCGTCCATACCGACTCCTTGGGAGCTTCGGGCTCCGCAGGCTTCGGCGCGGGAGCTGCCGCAAAGGACTGCTGTGTGATATAGCTGAAGCCCTCCACAGCCTTCGGCGGCTCCGGGACAGCTCCGGAAGCTTTTATCGGCTCCTGTGTCTGCTCCTGTACGGGAGCAGTCTCAGCTTCCCTTTCATACACGGGAGCTGCCGCCTGTACCGGCTGGTCATAGGCAGGGCTCGGCGTAATATCAGCAGTTACGGGAGCTTCCTCAACTGTAGGCTTCGGAGCTGTGTACACAGGTGCGGGAGCTTCATATACAGGCTTGGTTGTCTCTGCAAGCTTCTGCTCGGTCTCCTCTATCTTGTCAACAGGAGTGAACATGAACTCCTGCTGTTTCAGCTCCTCCTGCTCGGGAGCAGCCTTCGTCCAGTCCGCATGGGGCTTGAGCTCGAATTCGTATATAAGACCGTCCTTCATCATGGCGTTCTTCACGGCGAAGTAAACCGCGTCGGATACGGATTTCTCGTTGGTGAAGCGCACTTCAGCCTTGGTGGGGTGGATATTTACGTCCATAGTGCTGGGGGGCAGATCGATGAGGAGCACGCAGGCAGGGAATTTTCCCGTCATTATCATGTTGGTGTAGGCGTTCTCGAGGGCTGCCGAGCAGAGCCTTGAACGGACGTATCTGCCGTTCACGAAGAAGTTCTGGAACGCCCTGTTGGTCTTTGAGTACAGGGGCTTTATGACGAATCCCCCAACGTGTACTCCCTCGTATTCGTAATCCACGGGTATGAGGTCGCGGGCGAAGTCCCGTCCATAGACCGCATATATGGCGGAGAACAGCTCTCCGTCGCCGCTGGAATTGAACTCCGTGCGGTTATCCCGGATAAAGCGGAAGGAAATGCCGGGGTGGGACATGGTTATCTTCTGTAGGATATTGCTGACTGCGTTGCCCTCGGTAACGTCCTTTTTCATGAACTTCCGCCTTGCGGGGACATTGTAGAACAGGTCGCGGATTATCACCGTGGTACCGTCGGGGCAGCCGCTCTTCTCGTGGGACTTCTCTGCGCTTCCCTCGATATTGTACAGGGTGCCGTAGAGCTCGTCCTTCTGCTTTGTCATTATCTCCACGCGGGCAACTGCCGCAACGGAGGCAAGGGCTTCACCGCGGAAGCCGAGAGTGATTATATTGTCCAGATCCTCCTTGGCGCTTATCTTGCTTGTGGCATGACGAAGAAAGGCCGTCGGCACGTCGTCAAATGACATTCCGCAGCCGTCGTCCGTGACCCGCATATATGTAGTGCCGCCGTTCTTTATCTCCACGGTTATGTGTGTCGCTCCCGAATCTATGGAGTTCTCCACCAGCTCCTTTATTACCGAGGAGGGCCGCTCTATGACCTCTCCCGCGGCGATCAGCTCTGATATTTCCTTACTTAGGACGTTGATAGGGGGCATTGCTTACTTCCTTTCCGATTAGACTCAGCTCAGACCAGCTTTACCCAGTTGGGCATGAGTATTACTCCGCCTGCGTTTATGTGCTCGGCAGTATATTTTGACGTGTCCATATTCCCGAACTGCTTTTCGGACACTATGGCAAAGGGATAAGCGGCAGGCAGCGCTCCGCCCCTTATGTCGATCTCGGGAGAGATACCCTCGCACAGCTCCAGCTCCGTCTGAAGGGTACGGGTCTTCGGGAGTATCCACAGTATGGTGGCAAGGGCTTTCAGCTTCTCCACAGCCTCTTTTTTGTAGGTGTGCTCGCTTATGTGTACCTCATCCTGGGGTATAAGGAGTGTAAAGGTGAATTCACCCCGTATGGGCTCCTCGTTCATAATGAAGCCGCGCACCTCCGAAAAGCCGCCGTAGCTGAAATGCATCTGCTTGTAGTCGTTGGAAGCGTCCTCGTCATAGCCGAGAACGAAATCCTCCTCAAGCTTTTTCTGGTTCCAGTCCATTATCTCGTCAAGGCTCTCCTTTGCGGCGTTCCATGCGCCGTCCCTGAACTCGAGCCCCGCGTATTTCAGGTAATGGCTGAGCTCCTTCATATTGTCGAAATCCAGCTCGCCGCGGTTGAATTCCATTATCATTGAAAAATATGCAGGCATGATTTGCACCTCTGTTTCAATTCATAATTCATAATACATAATTATATATTTGCAGGCGGTGAAATGCCACCGCTGCATAATGTATATTTTAGGGAACGCCTTTGCGAAGCGCCTTAGATATTTGGGCTCTGCCCAAACCCGCCAAAGGAACACAGTCCCTTTGGAATCCCGTTCATGGGCTCGGCCGCTCCCTAAGGGCTAACGGCTAAGGGCCCGGAACGCCGAGGACGGCGTTCCCTACTGAATAGCTTTCAGCATATCGCTGAGGAGCTCGCGGCACTCGCTGTCCGTAAGCTCGTCGATATTGGTCTTTTCAAGCATTTCCAGCGCCGCCTCCCGTCCGAGACTGCCGAAGCTTATCTGTCCCGACTCCTCACGGACTGCCGCAGGGCGCTCCGCCCCGTGCTGCCGTTCCATTTCCTCAAGAAGCTCTCTTGCTCTTGCGACCACCTTCGGGGGAAGTCCCGCCAGCTTCGCTACGTCCACGCCGTAGCTCTCGTCCACGCCGCCGCGGACTATCTTGCGCAGGAAGCGTATGGTTCCGCCGTGCTTGTTTACGGCTATGCTGTAGTTCTTCACGCCCTCAAGCTCGTCCTCAAGTCCTATGAGCTCATGGTAGTGAGTGGCAAAAAGGGTCTTGCAGCCCAGCTTCTTTGAGCTGCATATGTATTCCGCGACTGCACGGGCTATGCTGACCCCGTCAAAGGTGGAGGTGCCGCGCCCCACCTCGTCAAGTATCACAAGACTGTTGGGTGTGGCGTTTTTGAGTATGTCCGAGACCTCGCTCATCTCCACCATGAAGGTGGACTGTCCCGCGGTAAGGTCGTCGGAGGCTCCCACACGGGTGAATATCTTGTCCACCACGGATATTTTTGCACTGTCCGCAGGCACGAAGCTGCCTATCTGCGCCATGAGGACTATAAGGGCAGCCTGACGCATATATGTGGATTTACCCGACATATTGGGTCCCGTGATTATGGACATACGGTCGGACTTGTTGTCGATGTGCAGGTCGTTGGGCACGAACATCTCCTCTGTGAGCATGAGCTCCACAACGGGGTGACGTCCCGCCTTGATGTCGATAGCACCGTCAATGGCTATATCCGGCTTTACGTACTGATTTCGGAGAGCCACGTCCGCAAATGAGCACAGCACGTCCACAGCCGCAACTGCGGAGGCCGTTTTCTGTACGGCTTCAAGCTTTGTGGCAAGGAAATCGCGTACCTCTGCGAAAATATCGGCTTCAAGGGAGAGAGCCTTGTCCTTGGCGCCGAGTATGGCGTTTTCAGCGTTTTTCAGCTCCTCGGTGATGAAGCGCTCGGCATTGGCAAGGGTCTGCTTGCGTATCCAGCCCTCGGGGATAAGGTCGTAATAGGAGCGCGTTACCTCAAGATAATAGCCGAAAACACGGTTGAAGCCTATTTTCAGTGTCTTTATACCCGTGGACTCCTTTTCCTTCTGCTCTATCCCGTCGATTATGCTCCTGCCGTTGTTCATAATATGGCGGAGCTCGTCAAGCTCCTTGTTGAAGCCCTCCTTGATAACGCCGCCGTCCTTGACGGATATGGGCGGCTCGTCCATGATGGCATTCTCCACAAGGTTCACCAGCTCGTCGAGAGTGGATATGTCGCTGTTATACTGTGCAAGGAGCTTTGAATCCGAGAGCTTTTCCAGCTCCTGCTTTATGAGGGGAAGCTGCTGCGCCGTAGCGGAAAGAGACTTCAGGTCGCGGGGATTTGCGCTCTTGTACATGACCTTGGTCATAAGGCGCTCCAGATCGTATACCTTGTCAAGGAGAGCCGTGAGGTCAGAGAGCACAACGCTCCTGCGGTAGAGAGCCTCCACAGCGTCAAGACGCTCGATTATCCTTGCGGGACTTTTAAGGGGCTGCTCTATCCAGTTTTTCAGAAGCCTGCGTCCCATGGAGGTCTTCGTGGAGTCCAGCACCCATAACAGAGAGCCCTTTTTCTCCTTGCTGCGGAGAGTCTCCGTGAGTTCAAGGTTGCGCCTTGCATTGAGATCAAGTCCCATGAACTGCTCGCCGCTGAGGAGCTCTATGGAAGTAAAGCGGGATACCGAGGTCTTCTGGGTGTCGTTTATGTAGTCGAAAAGGCCGCAGACCGCCGCGCAGTCCGCACCGTCCTCGCTTATGCCCAGCTCCGCTACGGACCTGACTCCGAATACCGCCGCAGCCATGTCCCTGCGTGCGGAAGGGGTGAAGCATATGGTGTCGCGGAGTGTCACCGCACAGGTGAGCCTTACCTTTACAAAATCCGCAACGTTTTTCAGCGAGAGGAAGTTCTGCGGGAAGATTATCTCCGCAGGCTGACAGCGTGAGAGCTCGTTTATAACGTCGGCTTCAAGCTCCTTGCCCTCAAAGAAGCTGAGAGCCGCCTTGCCCGTGGAAAGATCGGCAGACGCCACGCCGCAGGTTTTGTTCTCCTCGTCGTAGTATATACTGCATATGTAGTTGTTGCTGCCGTCGTCCAGCATACTGCTCTCCGTCAGCGTACCCGGAGTTACCACGCGGATAACATCGCGGACAACAATTCCCTTGGTCTCGGCAGGATCGGTGAGCTGCTCGCAGACAGCCACCTTGAAGCCCATGTCTATGAGCCTTTTTATGTACATATCCGCCGCATGATAGGGTACTCCGCACATGGGAGCCCTTTCCTCAAGTCCGCAGTCCCTGCCGGTGAGGGTCAGCTCCAGCGCCTTGGAAACTACCACTGCGTCGTCGAAGAACATCTCGTAGAAGTCGCCGAGACGGAAGAAGAGGATACAGTCCTTGTACTTGTCCTTGACCTCGAAGTACTGCTGCATCATGGGGGATATTTTACTTCTGTCGATTTCCATTGGCTTAGCTCCTTTTATCTTGTTTTTTATTGTCCGTTATCGGTATATGATAGTATCTCGCCCAGCATATGAACTCGTCGCTGTTGTCACAGCCCATGCTCAGCTTCAAAACGGTACTGCTTTCCGATACGAGCCTGAGGGACTGCTTTTCACAGCGTATCTCCCGTATCTCGGAGGCATGATACTCTTTTTTTCTGACCTTTATGATGTCGTCCTTTACCTCGGCAGCCGATCTGAAAAACAGGGGTGACAACGCAAGAAAAACTGCCGAAAATACCGCTATAAATATACTCATGCCAAGCAGCAGCGGATCTATCGCATGGCCGCTCAACCATACAATTATGTACCTTCCTGCAAACAGCAGGGCAACGATACACACAAAGATCAGCGCCCCCGCATCAGCCCTTGAAGGTCCAAGAGCGAAAATACTTCTCGGGCGCTCGACGAACGAAGTGTTAAGTGCTTCATTTGCTGCCGCGATATTATCACTGTATGACATATATCAGTGGCAGCCGCCGCAGGTAGCGCAGCTTCCCGTGCAGCTCGTCTCGGGTATCTGACAGGTATCGGGGTCCTCGCCGTTTGCACACATACTTATTATCTGCTGCATATTGGATACAAGCTTCTCAAGAGCCTGCTGTGCTCCCGCGAATACCAGCATCTTGGGATTTTTCATTATCTTCTGATAGAGCGACTTCATCTCGGTATCAAGATCTTTTATCTTATCGGAGTCGGGCTCTTCGCTGCTCATGGCTGTGCCCAGCTCTATGCGGAGCTTCTCGAAGCGGTCGATCTCCTCCTGGAGCTCCTGATCCTCATCGTTTGCCTGCTTTGCAAGCATATAGGCTATGAACCTGTCGTCCTGCTGGAGAGCCTTTCCCAGCTCTCTTGTCATTTCCATTATATCCATGTAAATATTCTCCTTGTTTGTTTTTTCATTCCTCCCCGCCCGGGCGGGAAGGAATACGGTCTGTTCCTGTTCTCCTCACCGCGGTCGGGTAAAGGACACCGGCTTTGTATTCTTTCCTGCGAAGCGGATAGAACGCCGCGTCTTCACTGCCATATCCGGACTCAGCCCATATAATCGAGATAAAGCCCGTCGAACTCCTCTGCGGTGCCGTCGGCGTGATAGAACCATGACTTTACCTCGCCGTCAAGCCCTGACTTGTAGGCGGAAACGTATTCCATGTGCCTTACGCCCTTTTCCCTGAGGACATCTTCATAGCTGTTGTCCTGTCCGAGATCGAAATCATAGGAATCCTGCGCCTTCACCACAGCTCCGTTCTCCATTTTGAAGTATTCTAAACTGCCTGCGCCCATATGTCCCCATATGATAACCAGATCTGCTGAGTTCTCATCGTAGCCGAATACTGTATGACCTCCGCCGATAAGTCCGAGATCCTTTATCTCACCCTCGCTGTCGAGAGTATATATGTTTATTGCAAAATCAGCCTCGCAGGTGCCGCGCTTGAAGATGAGCTCGGGTATGCCGTCTGCATCAAGGTCGCGGAAGCCGAATTCTATACTTGCAATACCGTTGTTTTCCCCGGAGGTCCTTTCAAATTCGTCTCTTATAAATCCCTGATAGATAGCAGGATACATATCCATAATACCCCCTGCGGACACATTCGCCTCATGCGTCGTGGCCGGAGGATCGGTCACCGCGGCAGTTATCTCCTCTGCCGTTGTGTCCTCAGCGGTAGTATCGGCAGCCGTGGTCTGTGCGGCAGTGGTCGCCGACTCCGTTGCCTTTGATGTATCAGAGCTGCTCTGCCCTGTTCTTCCGCAGCCTGCAAGCAGGACTGCTGTCAGGCATAACATAGCAAGTATCTTTTTCATAATTCTTGTCCTTCCTTTATTTTTCCTGTAACTGCCCAGTTCATGGCGCCGGTTATCTCAACGTCAACGAACTGACCGGTAAGAGAGCTGTCGCCCTCGAATTCCACTATTATGAACTCGCTGCTCTTTCCCGTCAGCCAGCCCTCTTTTTTCTTTGACACGCCCTCCGTAAGAACTCTCATTGTCCTGCCGATGAAGCGTTTGTAGTGCTCCGTGGAGACCTCCCGCTGTACCTCGAGGAGCTCCCTCATGCGCCTGCCCTTTTCCTCCTCTGAGGTGCTGTCGGGCATTTCCGCCGCCTTTGTTCCCGAGCGCTTTGAGTAGATAAAGGAGTAGATATTGTCGTACTTCACCTTTTTCACTATATCAAGAGTCGCACGGAAGTCCTCGTCGGTCTCGTCGGGGAAGCCCACTATCAGATCGGTGGTAAGGGAGAAACCCGGATCGCGGCTGCGTATCTCATCGACTATGCCGAGGTACTTCTTTACGGTGTATCGGCGGTTCATGCGTTCAAGCACGGAGCTGCTGCCGCTCTGAACGGGAAGGTGCAGGTGCTTCGCCACCTTTTCGCAGTCAAATATGGCATCGATAAGCTCCCCTGAGGCGTCCTTGGGGTGAGAGGACATGAAGCGTATCCAGAAGTCCCCCTCTATTCTGTTCAGCTCGCGGAGGAGCTGCGGAAAGCTCATCTCTCCGTCAAGATCGTTGCCGTAGGAGTTGACGTTCTGTCCCAGAAGCATTATCTCCTTGTAGCCGCTGCTCACCAGCTGCCGCACCTCCGAGATTATATCCCCGGGACGGCGGCTGCGCTCCCGTCCGCGGACGTAGGGCACTATACAGTAGGTGCAGAAATTGTTGCAGCCGAACATTATGGGCACGGAAGCCTTGAAGCTGCTCTCCCGCACCTGCTCCGCCGCCCCCGAAAAGTCGTCGTACTCGCTTATATCCGCCGAGAAGGCCGCGCCTCTGAGTGCTTCGAGGAGAAGCCCCGGAAGAGCGCTTATGGCCGACGTTCCCAGCACTATATCCACCTGTGGATAGGACCTCTTTATCTTCTCAGCGATATGGCTCTGAGCCGTCATGCAGCCCGCTATGCCTATGATAAGGGAGGGTCTGAGCTCCTTGAGCTTCTTCATGCTGCCCACTATGCCGAAAACGCGGTCCTCCGCACTTTCACGCACCGCGCAGGTATTGAGTATGATAAGATCGGCCTCGTGCTCGTCCTCGGTGAAGCCGTAGCCCATTTTTTGCAGCAGTCCCTTTATCTTCTCTCCGTCGGAAACGTTGAGCTGACAGCCGAAGCTCCTGACGTAAGCCCTTCGCGGAGCATCGCCGAGCATGGCCTTTATTTCACCTATAGCCGCGGTATTGTCCTTCAATTTGCAGAACCTCGCCTTCTCCAAAAATCCTGTAATAAATAATTATACCATATTTCAATATACTTTTCAAGTGCGGATTTACTGAAGCTAACGGTATAAAAAAACTCCTTTCTTGCGAAAGGAGTATCCCGTATTATGAGAAATAATAATCTCTGATCATCAGATAATCTTCAATATCGACTAAATTGTCGCCGTTGACATCGGCTGCATATCTCTGCGTGTTGTTAAGGGGCTTCTGACCTATTATGTAGTCCATAACAGCTGTGACGTCGAAGAACTCAATATAATTGGTGGTGTTGGCATCACCTGTGTGGATCTTCTTTTTGCCCTTTATGTGTGCCTCAAGAGCCTTGACGTCCTTGCTGTCGACCTTGCCGTCCCAGTTGACGTCCGCAGCGCAGAAGCTGTCGCCTTTAAGGCAATTGCGCCTGATGTGAATTTTTACAGCGTCAAGATCCTTGCTGTCGATCCTTTTGTCGAAGTTGACATCTCCTCTGATCCTCTTGACGAATATACAGTCCGCAGCGGAAGCTGTTGCCGCTGTTGCTGCGCATACTGTCATAACAGATGCTGCAAGAAGTGCTGTGATCTTTCTGAGTTTCATTGTGAATTCCTCCTAAAAATTTAAGTGTCATGATGTCTGATTGCTGTTCGTCAAAAATCATGCTTGTACATAATAACACATTTGCCGTTATATGTCAATATATATTTCTAAAACTATTTTTTGTTTTTTTCAATCATTTTTTAAGTTTTTGTGGTATAATGTTAGTTGTAAAGGTGTGATCCAACACCGCGCGAAAGGGGTAATTGAAAATGAAACATATAAAAAAACTCGCAGTTCTGCTGCTCTCATCAATCCTTGCCGTATCACCGCTCTGCTCATGCAGCGGGAAACAGGAGCCTGTCAGCTCCAAGGAGCTCAAGGTCACCTTCTTTGACGTAAAGAAGGCTGATGCCATGGTCATAGAGTCTGAAAATTCAACAGTGGTCATAGACTGCGGCGAAAAGGGCGACGGCAAGAAGATCGCCAATCATCTCAAGGAAAGCGGCAGAACAAAGATAGATTATCTCATAATCACCCACTTTGACAGGGACCATGTGGGCGGTGCCGCAAAGGTGGTCAACTCCTTCGAGATCGACAACGTGCTTATCCCCGACTATCACAGTACCATAGACGAGTACGACAAGTTCTGCAAGGCCGCCGAGGAACGCAATCTGGAGCTCACACGCCTGAGAGAAGATGTTTCCTTTACTCTCGACGATGTGGATTTTACCGTTTACCCGTCAAAAAAGGACTTCTACGGCGATGACGACGAGAACGATTTCTCGCTGGTCACCAAGGCCGTCCACCACAAGAATACACTTCTCTTCACGGGCGACGCCATGGAGCAGCGCCTCGAAGAGATAATGGACATAGGCGAATGCACTCTGCTGAAGGTGCCGTATCATGGCAGAAAGCTTGATAATATCGCTGATTTCCTCGACGCGGTAAAGCCCAAGTGTGCAATAGTGTGCACCTCCTCCAACGAATTTGCTTCAAAGACCCAAAAGGCGCTGACCGACAGGAAGATAACCACCTACGCCACCTGCTTCAACGGCGATATTACCGCTGTAAGCGACGGCAGCAGCATAAAAATATCCCCCTCAAGAGGGAACGCTTTGTAAAAACCCGGCGGGAACAGTTAATTGTTCCCGCTTCTTTATTTTTAAAGCATATCTATTGCAATGCGGCGCCTTTTATGATATAATAAGATGTAAGTGTGCATATACGGCGGTAAAAGGCACCGCCCGCACAAATAATTTTTATGAAAAGAGGAAAACAAATGCCTGCAAATATTGTTGTCGGAACTCAGTGGGGAGACGAAGGAAAGGGCAAGATAATCGACATCCTTGCTTCCCGCGCAGACGTTGTTGTCCGCTCACAGGGCGGTAACAATGCAGGACACACTGTAGTAAACAACGGCGAGGTATACAAGCTCCATCTCGTACCGTCGGGTATCCTTTACCCGAATGCGCTCAACCTTATCGGTGCGGGAGTGGTTCTCGACCCCAAGGATTTCATCGGCGAGCTGGATAACCTTGAATCAAGAGGTATAAAGACAGAGGGCCACCTCAAGGTAGACCCCCGCGCACAGATCGTTATGCCGTGGCATATCGCTCTCGACGGACTCTCGGAGGCCTTCCGCGGCGGAAAGGACATCGGTACCACCAAGAGAGGCATAGGCCCCACATACATGGATAAGTACGAGCGCTGCGGCATCCGTATGTACGATCTCGTTCACCCCGAGGTGCTGGCTGAGAAGATACAGTCCACAGGCAGGCTCAAGAACGAGATAATCACCAAGGTGTACGGCGGCGAGGCCTTCGACCTTGACGCTGTCACAAAGGAGTACACAGAATACGGCAGACGCCTTCTCCCATATATGGACGACGTTTCCGTCATCACCTTTGAGGCTCACAAGGCAGGCAAGACCATAATGTTCGAGGGAGCTCAGGCCACTCTCCTTGACATCGACTTCGGTACATACCCCTACGTTACCTCCTCGCACCCTCTCTCCGCAGGCGTGTGCGTAGGCACAGGCGTAGGTCCGAAGGTAATAACCAATATCATCGGTGTTGCAAAGGCCTATACCACCCGTGTGGGCAAGGGACCATTCCCCACAGAGCTTGACGACGCTATCGGCGATCAGATCAGGAATGTGGGCGGCGAGTTCGGCACCACAACGGGCAGACCCAGAAGAACAGGCTGGTTCGACGCAGTTATCGTACGCCACTCCGTAAGAGTGAACGGTCTCGACAGCCTTGCCATAAACAAGCTGGATACTCTCGCAAACATAGACACACTCAGAATGTGCGTGGCTTACAAGAAGCCCGACGGCAGCATTATCAAGGAATTCCCGCCCACGCTGGAGGAGCTCGAGGGCTGCGAGCCTATTTATGAGGAGTTCCCCGGCTTCAGTGAGGACATCTCAAAATGCAGGAGCTTCGACGAGCTTCCCGCAAACTGCAAAAGCTACATCGCCCGTCTCGAAGAGCTGGTGGGCTGCCATGTGAGCATGGTGGGCATCGGTCCCGACAGAGCGCAGATACTTGAGAGATAATAATAAAATCTGAGGACGGCCGCTCAGGCGGCTGTTCTCTTAAATAATCATCAAGGGGGTAACATTTATGAAAATGACAGGCAAGATAATTGCGGCGGCAGCAGCGCTCACCATATGCTTCGGAGCAGTCTCTCCCGCCTATGCAGCAGTGACGGATCTCCGTCAGGACCGCTCAGTTACTGCGGAAATTGTGAACTTTGACGAGATCGAAGGCAGGGTCTGCTCTACCATTGACGAGGCAGCTCTGTACATCAGGGAGCAGATAAAGCTCCGCAATCCCGCCATCAAGGTGATCTTTCCATCGGATTCGGGTATTGACGACTATGAGGCATTCAGTAAGGTCCGCGAAAAGGTGTTCGAGCACACCGGCGACCCAAAAGAAGGCGATTATCTGCTGTTAGTCGCTGCAAGCTACGCTTCAAACAGTCACAGGACCGATACGGGCGTGGAATATACCATGCAGATCAACTATTCCTCCTCTCTTGAATCAGAGGAAAAGGCAGAGCCCATATTCCAGGAGCTGCTGACCAGTCTGAGGTCATTCCAGCTTTCCGATACCTCCGACGTGGAAAAGATAAAGAAAATTTATGACTATATGACCTCGAATATCAAGCTCTTCGTAGATGAAATGGACATTTCCAGAAGCTCCGCTGCATACGCTCTCCTGAACGGCTTCTCCACCTCCACGGGATATACTCAGCTGCTCATAAGACTGCTCGGCGAGTTCGGCTACGACGCAAGCGCATATGTTACAAACCTGGAATTCGGCGAGGACATGACCTACCATGCTCTGGTAATTGTAAAGCTGAACGGAAAGAACTATTTCCTCGATCCCGTATGGGACAGCAAGCTGGGCGGCAGCGACAGGCACAGATTCTTCCTCAAGGGCTATAACGACCTTGACAGCGAAGTGCCCGAGGACTCCGAGTATCATCACGAACACATCTACGACGGAGAGATGATGGAGGAGCTCAGGAAGCGGTACGCCTTTGCAGATACCGCCTTCGATCCCTCTTCTCCCGTGCTGAAGCTCGGCGATGTGAACGGCGACGGCATAGTCGATTCCGTTGACGCTTCGTCCATACTCGCGGAATATGCGCAGCTCTCATCGGAAAACGGCATGAGCACCTTCAGCGATCTTCAGAAATGGGCGGCGGATATTGACGGCAACTCACTGATAGACGCCGTTGACGCCTCCTCCGTACTTTCCTACTACGCATACCTTTCCACCCTCGGCGAAGGCGTATCGCCCAAGAATATAGAGAGTTTCATAAGAAAATAACAAGGTAAGGAGGCATGGAAATGAGATTTCCCTCAAGGCTGCTGTCTGCCGCCGCAGCGATAGTATTGCTGTCGGGAGCGACAGTCCAGCCGGCAGCTTCAGCCGCTTCGGTCCGCTATCCCGGACTTCAGGATACGGTCTCGGCTTATGTTGACGAAAAGACCGCTGCTGAGATAAGAAGTTATTTCAGAAACCGCGTGACTGAATTCTCCATCATGCTTCCCGAAAATCTAAAGGTAACGAAGGAGGAAAAGCAGCAGCTCCTGCAGCAGCTCCTGTACGACGCCTTTGAGGAGACAGGCTCGGGCTCCGAGGGAGACTACCTCCGCTTTGCGGTAAAGAACTACAGCGTAAAATCAACAGGACGCGAGGTCTCCTTCAGTATGCAGTACTATACCACTGCCGAGCAGGAAAAGGCCGTGGATAAAAAGGCGAGCGAGATACTTTCAAAGCTTGCCCTGGACGGTCAGACCGATTACGAAAAGATCAGAAGGATATACGATCATATCACAAACAGCGTGACCTATTCAAAGGATTTCACGGACCCGCTGGTCTTCTCGGCCTACGGTGCGGCTGTCGGCAGCAGCGCCGTCTGTCAGGGCATCACCCAGCTCATGTATAAGCTACTTCTGGAATCGGGAGTGAACGCCCGCATAATCGCAGGCGTGTCCCTCAAGCCGGGAATGTCCCTTGCGGAGGCAGTGGCCTCCGACGACCACAATCATGTATGGATGATAGTACAGGCCGACGGCAGATACTATCTCTGCGATCCCACATGGGACATCAACCTCGGAAAGGGCTCCTCAGCCTTCTTCATGAAGGGCAGGCGTGACTTCGACGAGAATTCCGTCAATACCCATGTGGCCTACAACAGCAACGGCCTCGTTTTCCCCGATTATGAGTCCGACGGCTTCAAGGCCGCGTACCCTGTTTCGGATACCGCTTACAAACAGGTCTCCTATTCCTGGGGAGATGTAGACGGAAACGGCTTTGTCGACGCAGTAGACGCTTCGATGATACTTTCCGAATACGCCCGCGTTTCCAGCGGAGGACAAAGCACATTCAGCAGCTCGCAGAAGGCCTGCGCAGATGTAAGGAAGGACGGGATCATCGACGCAGTCGACGCTTCCGCCGTACTTGCCGAATACGCAAGACTGTCAGTTAGTTAATAAATTCTGATCATGAGGTGATAAATATGTACGATGAAAACAATATCCCGGGCGGTCTGCCGGAGGAGATAGACTATACTCCCAAGGCACAGAAGAACGAAGGCCCCACAGGAGTATCCGCTCCGGTCCTTGACGACTTCGGATACGTTGCTCCCTCCTCAAAGAAGGACGGCCCCACGGGAGTATCAGCTCCCGTGCTCGACGATATGAGCAGCTACGGTCAGGGCAAAGAGAAAAAGGGCGCTCCCACGGGAGTATCCGCACCCGTTCTTGACGACGCGGCCGCTGCCTACACTCACGAAAAGAAAATACTCACAGACGATGATATAATAAACGGACTCGACGCCGAGCTCAGGGAACGCTTTGACGCTCTCCCCGCAGACAAGCAGCGTCAGATCATCGACATGAGAAGAACACAGCTGGGCGCTGTGGCTCCCCCCGTGGAAGTGACCGCTCCCGTACTTGACGAGGACATCTACACTCCGCCTCCGAAGAAGGAGGAACCCAAGGCTCCCGCAGAGCCCCTGACGGCTCCCATACTTGACGACGAGCCGGAGCCTCCAAAGTATCAGCCGAAATATGTGGACGAGGACCTTGAAAGAGCCAAGGCTGAGGCAGCCAAAAAGGCAGTGTCCTCACAGCTGGTATCAGAGCAGAAGGATCCCAAGGAGAGTCTCCGCATGATGCTTGAGCTCAAGGAACAGGCAAGGCAGGAAAGCGCCGCAAAGGGCTTCAAGGTCACTATAGTCATTGCGCTTCTCGGTCTTGTCGCCGCAGTTACCTTCTTCCTGCTCTACACAGGCAAGCTGGGACTGGAATACAAGAACGGTCTCGAGGGCTTCAGCAGCTTCATTGAAAATTCCGCAGTATATATCGCAGCCGCCGTAGGCTTCCTGTGCCTACTGCTCATCGCAGGTATCGGCGCATTCAAATCACTGGCAACTCTCGGCCTGCTGCTGTTCGGAATAATACAGCTCTTCCCGGGACTTGTGATGGTGCCGCAGCACAAGGGCAGCTTGGCTCTGGCAGGCGTACTTTACGCAATAACGCTGGGCTGTACGGTGGTATGCTTCTTCCTGCTGTGCGGAAGCGAGGCTGTGGGCAACTACTTCAACCGCAACAAGGATATAAACGCAAGACATTCATAAAATAAAGGGCTGACTAACGTCAGCCCTTTATTTATTGCTCTTCCTTTTTTATGCCGAATATGGCTCTCAGCAGTCCCGAGATGAACCTCGGGCTCTTTATTACTACTATCTTCAATATGTGCTCCCTCCTTTGATGATATACTGCATTAATGCCTGCACCTTGTTTTGCCCGAAAGGACAAAATGAGCCGGCATAAGGAATTTGCGCTCCCCGGACAGGGTCCGGGGCAATAGCCGCCTGACAGCGGTTATCGAGTACACATTACATTATATTCATCAGAGGAGCTTTTGTTACTTCTCGGTGAGGACAATCAGTGCAAGGCCGTCCTTTATCCTGAGTCTTGCAGAGCTGTCGGTTATCTCGTTGCTGACCCCTATGGGGAAGGACTGCACCATGCGGTAATTCTCCAGCGGGTACTTTACTCCGCTGAGACGCTCTATGCCCACGCTCTCCGTAAGAGCAAAGACCGACATGAAAAGGTCACTGCCATCAGGGTGCCTGTATATGACATCTCCGTCGTCCGCACCCTGTATCATGAGTATGCTCTCATCGAAGATGCAGAGGTTGCAGCCCTGCTGAAAGGCATATATCATAGTCTGTATATTGGCTATCGTATGCTCGAAGCGGCTCCCGCCGAGGGCTCCGTAAAGGCTTATCTGGGTATATCCCATTTCCATTGCCTTTTTTACCGCCATAATGGTATCGGTATCGTCCTTTTCGGGGATACTTGCCATTATCTCCACTCCCTCGGGCAGCCCGTCGGTATAGGAATCAAAGTCTCCCGCGATCAGATCGGGAACTATGCCAAGCTTTTCGGCATGGCGGTAACCGCTGTCCGCACATATGATGTATTCGTATTCCCTGCGGTGAGCCTTGAAAACGGCTACGCCCTTTTCTGTCATATCCCCGCCTGCAATTATGGCACATTTTCTCATTTTAATTCCCACTCCTTCAGCTGTTTCGCTTCTTCATACATAGTTTTATAGCTTTCATGGCGGCTGCGGGAGATCTTTCCCTCCTCCACAGCGGCTACAACTGCGCAGCCCTTTTCGCACAGGTGCGCACAGTCCCTGAAACGGCATTTATCCGTCAGTCCCTCAAACTCCCTGAAGCAGCCTGCCAGCTCCTCCTTGCGGATAATGTCGTATCTGTTTGTCTCAAATGTGGAAAAGCCCGGGGTATCTGCTATGTAACCTCCGCCGCTGAGCCTGTACAGCTCCGCGTGGCGGGTAGTGTGTCGGCCTCTGCCCAGCTTGCGGCTGATCTCGCCTGTGGCTATATTCAGCGTGGGGTCCACAGCGTTGAGGAGAGTGGACTTGCCCGCACCCGAATTGCCCGTAAAGGCGCTTATCCTGCCGCGGAGCAGCTCTCTTACCCTTTCCACGGAGGTCCCGTCCTTATAATCCACTTCGGCAACGTCTATACCTATACCGCCGTATATCTCATGTATGGGGCGGCTATCGCCGAGATCGGTCTTGGTTATCACCACCACGGGAGCAATGCCCTTGTACTCTGCTATGGCTATGAACTTGTCCAGCAGCAGGTAATTCGGGGCCGGCTCGCAGGTGGAGACTATGAATATGAGCTGATCGAGATTTGCAAGAGGAGGTCTTATTATACAGTTTTTTCGCGGAGCGATCTCCATTATCACGCCGTCCTCAACGGTGACGCGGTCGCCCACGCAGGGACTTATCCCCCTGTTGCGGAAAACTCCCCTTGCCTTGCACTCGCATATACTGTCAGGGGACTCTACCGTGTAGAGTCCCCCTAAGCACTTTATTATTATTCCGCTTTGCTCATTGTTTATGAAGCCCATTCCCAAACGTTGTCTCCGCCATTGTTGACCCACTTGCCATTTACACCGGGCTCATAGAATACCCATACGCCGTTTACCCATGTGCCGAGTATACCATCAGCGTCTGTATAGTAGTACCATACACCATCGCGGACAAATCCGTTGACGCCCTCGATATGGTCGCTCTTTGTGGTGGTCTCGGTAGTGGTCTTGGGAGCCTCGGTCGTAGGCGGCTCGGTTACTACCTCGAAGCCTCCGATAGCGTTGAATGCTCCGTAGATGTCCTCGGAATTTGCAGTATACTTGCCAGTAGCAAAGTTGAAGTTATAGGTTCCGAGTGTAGTTCTTGCATTGGTGGAAAGATTTGTGATAAGAGCCTTTACCTGTACGTTCTGTCCCGAGCCCTCGATAGTCATGGGAATGCTTCCCATTTCGGGGCAGAGGATAGTGGGTGAAGACTGAGTCGTTGTGTGGTTCCTCTCGTCTGTGAGGATAAAGTCGATGCAGAAGCGTCCCTTTGCGTCTGCGGGCAGAGGAATGGTAATATCCACCTTTCCGTCAGGCACCGTACCGTCGCTGACATAGAGCACCAGCTTCGAGCCCGAATCTACCTTGGTATTCTTCTTGGGCTCCTGATCTACTACTATGCCCTCCTTCTCGTAGGAAGGTGTGGGAACTGTCTCTACCTTGAGGTTTCTGTAGCCTGCGATAAGAACGGCGTCGTCGGCAGTCTTTCCGATGAAGTCCTCAACGACTATCTGCTCTGCGTTTGCGCCCATACTTACATAGAGGACTACCGTTGAATGCTTGTGAACGGAGGTGCCCTCCTCAGGCTCTGATTTTATTACATATCCGGGATTTATCTTCGCGTCGGACTGCATTATTACCTTGCATTCAAGGTCTCTCTCCGTGAGCTGCATCTTTGCCAGCTCGGAGTTGATATTCACAACATGGGGAACTTCTACAGACTCCATGCCCTTGCTGAGAGTTACCTTGCATACGTCGCCCTTGCGGAAAATGTCGCCGGGCTCTATGCTCTGCTTGATGATAGTGTTCTCGTCGGCCTCGTTGTACTCCTCGCCGTCGACCTCGAATCTGATAGCGCCGCTGTATTCGGCAACTGCCTGATTGTAATCCTTGCCGTAGAGGTCGGGCATGGACTTGTCGTTCTTGCCGATATTGTTCTTGAGAAGGCTGCTGAGGATAGTTGCAACGAATATTACCGCAACTATGATAACAACCACCACGATAGCGGTAAGAACGGGAACTACCAGTGAGGAGCGCTCCTCCTCTTCATCGTCGTCATCGTACTCGTCATCGTCGTCATAGCCGTAGCCGCTGTTGTCCTCTGCGTAAGCGTCATCGTATCTCTGTGAGAGATCGCCTGCGGAGCCTGACGACATTCCTGCTCCCGCACCTGCGCCCGCGCCTGCCATAGCAGCTACTCTTCCTGCCCTTGCAGCATAAGCGCTTGCCACCTCCTGACGGCTCTCGGACTCTACCTCCGTACCTGCGGAAGCGTCAAGAAGCTCGTCGTTGGGCTCGTCTGCCTCCTCGGCATAGTAGCCGAAGGAGATATGGGGATCGGCCTTGAAGGCCTCTATATCACTTATCATCTCGGCGGTGGTCTGGTATCTGTCCTCGGGAGCCTTTTCCATGGCTCTGAGCACGATCTCCTCAAGACCGTCGGGAATATCTGGATTTATAGCTCTCGGACGCTCGGGTATGTCATGCATATGCATAACTGCGATAGCAACGGGGTTATCGCTGTCAAATGGCTTTCTTCCCGTGAGCATCTCATACATCATAGCGCCCACGGAGTAAATATCGCTCTTGGCGTCTGTAACGTTTCCGCTTGCCTGCTCGGGGCTGATATAGTGAACGCTGCCGATGGCCTGATCGGTAGCTGTCTTTCCCTCCTCACGGGCAAACTTGGCAATGCCGAAGTCCATGACCTTGATAGTGCCGTCCGTGAACATCATTATATTCTGGGGCTTGATGTCGCGGTGAACTATTCCCTTGTCATGAGCATGCTGGAGAGCGCGGAGGATCTGGATCACGAAATGCACCGTATCCTTCCATGAGAGGACCTTTTCGTCCTCGATATACTCCTTCAGAGTGATACCGTCGATATACTCCATGACGATGTACTGTATCTTCTCGGAAAAGCCCACATCGTATATCTTTACGATATTCGGGTGGGAGAGAACAGCTATCGCCTTGGACTCGTTCCTGAAGCGGCGCAGGAACTCCTCGTTCTCCGCGTATTCCTTCTTCAGTATCTTAATGGCAACCGTTTTGTTGTCGATAACATCGACGCCCTTGTAGACCTCAGCCATTCCTCCGACGCCGATAAGCTCGGTTATCTCATATCTTCCATCGAGCTTTTTGCCAATATTCTTATCCATTTCCTTTCCTCCTGCGTTAGTCAGAAATTACCGCGACGGTAACATTATCGCGGCCGCCCTTGCTGAGCGCTAATTTGATCAGTTGGTCTGCAACGCCATCAAAATCCGAGTTGAGAATGACGCTGTATATCTCATCGTCGCTGCAATATCCCGAAAGGCCGTCCGAGCACAGCAGCAGACTGATCTTATCCTCATAATCCAGCATAAACGTATCTGTGAGCACCGTCTTTTCGACGCCGACCGCACGGACGAGCATATGCTTCTGAGGGTGTACCTCCATTTCCTCCTCGGTGATCTTTCCCTGTTCGTAAAGCACCGAAGCGACATTGTGGTCTGTAGTGATCTTGATAAGTCCCGTGTCGGTTATCAGATAGGCTCTGCTGTCGCCGACATTGGCAATGAAGGCAGTTTTTTTGTTGACAAAGGCTGCCACACAGGTAGTACCCATGCCGAAGTTCCTGAAATCGAACCTTGCCCGCGTATATATCACGGAATTGGCAGCCGAGATCGAGGAGATAAGGAGCTTGCGGATCTCTTCGTCGCTGAGGCTCTCCTTATAGTCGGCCGAAAAGCGCTGAAAGAATTCTTCTATGGCCAGCTCGCTGGCTTCCTTTCCCGCTCTTTCGCCTCCCATTCCGTCGCACACCACAGCAAGCACATTGTGGCCGAAATATTCGCATCTCACCGCGTCCTGGTTTTCCTCGCGCCTGAGACCTATATCCGTGCCGAAGCGAAATCTCAAGTATCCGCACCCCCGTTCTTTTCGTTCTGTTCGGCGGCGTCGCGTCTCAGCTGACCGCACGCCGCTTCTATATCGCTGCCGAGAGTCCTTCTCACGGTAGCGTTTATACCCAGTCTGCCCAGCTGCTTTGCGAACTCCGCAACGCCGGAGCGGACCGTGTGGTAATTGCGTTCCCTCACCTTATTGACGGGTATAAGGTTAACATGGCAGTTCATTCCCCGCAGAAGCCTTGCCAGCTTATCGGCGTCCGCCGCGGAGCTGTTCACATCGTCGATAACGGCGTACTCAAAGGTGACGCGCCGTCCCGTCTTATCTATATAGTATCTGCACGCCTCAATGAGACTTGCAAGACCGTACTTTCTGTTCACGGGCATGATAGCGCTCCTGCCCTCGTCGTCTGCACAGTGCAGCGAAATACAGAGCGTGAGCTGAAGCTTTTTATCCGCCAGCTCATAGATGCGCGGCACTATGCCGCAGGTGGAAAGGGATACGTGCCTGAGGCTCATATCGTTTCCGTCCTTGTGGGATACGAGTCCGAGAAACTTCATGACGCTGCCGAAATTGTCAAGAGGCTCGCCGATCCCCATGAGAACGATACCCGAGACCTTTTTCCCGGAATCGCGTTCAGCCTCGTAGATCTGCATGAGTATTTCCGAGGCGGCAAGATCCCTGACGTAGCCCGCAATGGCCGAGGCGCAGAAATTACAGCCCATTTTGCAGCCCACCTGAGTTGACACGCAGATGCTGTATCCGTAGCTGTATTCCATGAGCACGGTCTCGACAAAATTGCCGTCAGAAAGCCTATAAAGATATTTTACCGTATTATCTATGGCAGATTCAAGCTTTTTCTGTACAAATAGTCTATTTATACAAAATTTTTCTTTCAGGACAGTGCGCAATTGGACAGATATATCAGTCATTTGGTCGAAATCAAAGACTCTTCTGACGTGAAGCCACTGAAATATCTGCTTTGCGCGGAATTTCTTCTCTCCCAGAGCAACGAGGGCTTCCGTAAGTTCGTCAAGATCAAGACTGAGAATATCTACTTTTTCCAATTTATCACCTTACTTTTTCCTGAATTTTGCAATAAAGAAGCCGCTTCCGAATTTAGGAGGCATAAGCGTCGCCATAGTGCCGAAGCTTTCCCCCATTAGCTGCGGGAGCTCTGCTGCTTCAAGCTCCGAACAGTCGCGGAGAAGTCTTTCGCAGACCTCCTCGTTCTCTGCCCTTCTCACCGTACAGGTGGAATAGACCAGAGTGCCGCCCGCTTTAAGGTAATTCAGCGCATTGCGCACTATTTTGTACTGTATATAGGGAAGCCCTGTAAAGTCCGCAATGCTCTTGTACTTTATCTCGGGCTTGCTGCCGATTACTCCCAGTCCCGAGCAGGGGACGTCGCAGAGTATCTTCGTGAATTCCGGCATATCGGGGTTGAACTTCGCCGCGTCCCCCGCTGCCGCCTTTATATTGGTGAGGCCGAGCCTTTCGGCGCCCCTGCGGATAAGCTCCGCCCGCTTTTCGTGAAGGTCGAAGGCGTATATCTCGCCCCTGCCGTTCATCAGCTCCGCCATTGTGAAGGTCTTTCCTCCCGGAGCTGCGCATATATCGAGGACTCTGTCCTCCTCCACAGGAGCCAGCGCCTGACAGCAGAGCTGGGAGGCAAGCCCCTGAACGTGGAAATACCCTTTTTTAAAGGCTTCCGTCGCCGTTACGTCGCCGCTTTCCGCTGTATAGCAGCAGTCCGCAAGCTTTTCCGCCTTTATCCCGCTCAGTGCAGCAAGAAATTCTTCCTCTGTACATCTTATCGGATTGCGGCGGAGATATGTTACACTTTTTTCAAGAGAAGCAGCAAGAAAGCATTCAGCAGCCTCTCTGCCGTAATCGTCCGTAAGGCTCTTTACAAGCTCTACAGGCGCGGAATACTTCACGGAAGCCGCCTTTACTGCCTCTTTCGGGAGCTTTATCTCCTTGCCGCCGCGGATAAAGCTCCGCAGCACCGCGTTCACCATGCCCGAAGCGCTTGCCTTGCGGAATTTCTTTGCAAGTGTAACGCTCTCGTTCACAGCCGCGTTGTCGGGGACGCTGTCCATGTACATTGTCTGGTACACGCCGCAGCGAAGTATATTCAGCACTATGCTGTCCAGCTTATCTATGGGACGGGAGCTGAGCCCGCCGATGATATGGTCGAGGGTGAGCTTCCGCTCTATGACTCCGTAGTATATGGCAGAGCAGAGCTTCTTTCCCCTGTCGTCCAGGTCTGAATTCTTCAGACCGCTGTCCAGCTGCAAATTGGAATAGCTTCCGCCCGAAAAGGTCTTGTCGAGAAGCTTTACCGCAAGATAACGGGGATCCGTCATTATCTTCTTCTGGTGGAGAGCAGGAGCCTGAAAAGCTGAAGCACTGATGCAAGAAGACTTGCAACATATGTGAGAGCAGCTGCCTTGAGTACCTTGCCTGCGTGAGGAACCTCACTCGGCTCGAGTATGCCGTCGTTTGCCAGAGTCTTGAGCGCTCTGTTGCTGGCATCGAACTCTACAGGAAGAGTAACTGTCTGGAATATGACTACTGCCGCGAACATTGCGATAGAAACGTAGATAAGGGCTGTACCTATGGTAAATGCGCTGAGCACACAGCCTATGATAAGAACTATATACCAGAGATGTGAGCAGATATTTGTCACGGGCACCAGCTTGCTTCTGAGAAGAATGGGGCCGTAGCTCTCGGCGTGCTGACAGGCATGGCCGCACTCGTGAGCCGCAACTCCGATAGCTGCCACGGAGGTCTGGCCGTAAACCGAATCGGAAAGTCTTACCACATTTGTCCTGGGATCGAAGTGATCGCTGAGATTGCCCTTGATATGCTCTATTTCAACATAGTGAAGTCCGTTGGAATCGAGTATCTGCCTTGCCACCTGATCTGCCGTGAGGCCTCTTGAATTGCCGATCTTGCTGTACTTCTTGAAGGTGGAAGAAACATTGATCTGCGCGATCAGCGGGATTATAATAACGGCAAGGTACAGAACGATATATATTCCTATATGGTCGCTTGTGGAACGGGTGCCGTAATAACCGTAATCAGAATAGTATCTTGCAAGTGTCATAAATAAACTCATTGTATACATAGCTTTCTCCTTATCCGAGGATCTCTCCCTCAGCGAGCTTCCTGCCCCTGAGGAAATCCTCTGTAGACATACGTTTTTTGCCCTCGGGCTGGACCTCGCGGAAAACTACCGCACGTCCGTCCCCGCATTTTACCGCAAACCTCTTTGTATCCACAACGGCGCCGTTTACGGCTCCGTCATACACGCCCTCAGCTATCCCGGACCTGAACACCTTTATCCGCTTGCCGCCGAGCATTGCAAAGCCCGTAACGCCGCGTATAGTGTTGTGTACCTCCGCCGCAGACTTTGAGAAGTCGAGAGCGCTCATCTCCTTGCGTATCATGGGAGAATAGCAGCTCAGGCTGTCGTCCTGCACCACGGGCTTTAACGCGCCCTTTCCGATAGCTTCTATAGTCTCCGCAAGAACTTCGCCGCCCATAGCGGAAAGCCTTGCATAGAGCTCCTCATAGGTCTCATTCTCGCCTATTTCCGTAGCTCTCTTTATGAGCATATCGCCTGTGTCAAGTCCCTCGCTCATCTGCATGGAGGTAACGCCCGTTTCCTTTTCGCCGTTGAGAAGCACCCAGTTTATGGGAGCCGCTCCCCTGTACTTCGGCAGGAGCGAAGCGTGGATATTGATACAGCCGTATTTCGGCAGCTCCAGTATCTCCTTTGGGAGTATCTGTCCGTAGGCCGTTACTACTATCAGCTCGGGAGCTGTATCGCGGAGTATCCTCATTGACTCCTCTGCGTCCTCGCCCTTTCTCAGGGACAGAGGCTGATAAACGGGTATCCCGTATTCCTCCGCCGCAGCCTTTACGGGAGTGGGTATCATTTTATAGCCCCTGCCCTTGGGCTTGTCGGGCTGAGTGAATACCGCAGCCACCTCATGTCCGCTCTCCGCAAGGGTGCGCAGACAGGGTACCGCAAACTCGGGAGTGCCCATAAATACTGTCTTCATTGCTTATTCTCCTCGGGTACGAAGAACTCCTCAACTATCTCGGTGAACACATGACCGTCCAGGTGGTCGTTCTCATGGCAGGTGCACTGAGCGCCCAGCTCTGTGAAATCCCGCTCGAACCAGTTGCCGTTCCTGTCCTGAGCCTTCAGATGACAGCTCATGGGACGGGTAACGTAACCCCACACATTCGGGCATGAAAGGCAGCCCTCCTGTACTCTCTGCTTACCTGTTTTCTTTGTTACCTCGGGGTTTATCGCCTCGATGACGCCGTCCTCGAGATGCATGATGAATATCCTGCGGCATACGCCTATCTGAGGAGCCGCAAGGCCTACTCCCTCAGCCTTGTTGAGGGTATCGTGCATATCGTCAAGGAGAAGCGCGAGCTTTTCGTCGAATTTCTCCACGGGCTTGCAGACCTTGTGGAGCATTTCGTCCTTGTCCGTTAAAATCCTTCTGAGTGCCATATTTATCTATCCTTTTCCGTTATACGCCCACATCGCCGTTCATATCGGCATAAAGGGCGACGTCTTTCATTTCCTTGAGCTTTGCCGACTGAGTGAGGATACCGCTTATAAAGCTCCTCATACCGGCATTGTTCTTGCATTTCATTATTATCCTGTAGCGGTACCTGCCGTTTATCCTGCCGTAGGAGCAGCGGACCGGTCCCAGCACACGCACGGGAGTAGCAGGCTGAAGCTCCTTCAGTCTCCCGTTCATAAGGCCTATGACCGCCTCCGCACCCAGCCTTGCGGTGATCTCCTCATCGGCCGAGAAGCAGAATATGCACATATCGCATACGGGCGGGAATATCATTGCACGGCGGATCGCTATCTCCTCGTTGTAGAAGCCCTTGTAGTCCTGAGCCGCCGCAAGATTCATTATATAGTGCTCGGGGATAAAGGTCTGGAGCACGGCTCTGCCGCGGCTGCCGCCCCGTCCGCCCCTTCCCACCACCTGAGTGATGAGGGAGAAGGTGCGCTCATAGCTGCGGAAATCCCCCGCATACAGCGCCTTGTCCACAGACATGACTCCCACCAGCGTAACGTTGGGGAAATCCAGTCCCTTGCCTATCATCTGAGTACCTATCATTATGTCGTATTTCCCGTCGCGGAAGTCCGTGAAGCTCTTTTCGTAGGAGTACCGCGAGAAGGTGGTATCCGCGTCCATGCGGAGCACCCTTGCCGTCGGGAAGAACGCCGAGAGCTCCTCCTCCAGCTTCTGCGTGCCGAAACCCATGTTCTTCAGGTGCTTCGAGCCGCACTGCGGGCAGCTTTCCACGGGGTCGCTGACATAGCCGCAGTAGTGGCACATCAGCTTGTTGTTTTTCTTGTGGTAGGTCAGCGGAACGGAGCAATTGGGGCAGTACACGGGCTGATAGCAGTCGCAGCAGCTTATGATGGTGTGATAGCCTCTCCTGTTCAGCAGCAGTATGGACTGCTCGCCGTTTTTCAGGTTCAGGCTTATCTCCTCCGCCAGTCTGCGGCTGAACTCCGTACGGTTCCCCGCCTCGCGCTCAATATTCATATCTATCATGCTGACCTCGGGCAGAGGCGCATTCCTGTACCGCTCCTTCATCTCGAGAAGTCTGTACGCTCCCCTTTCGGCGAGGTAGTAGCTCTCTATGGAAGGCGTTGCCGAAGCAAGGAGAAGTGCGGAGCCGTGATACCCGCAGCGCTGCTTGGCAATGTCGTGAGCGTAATATCTCGGAGAGCTGTCCGACTTATAGGAGCGCTCGCCCTCCTCATCTATGATGATGAGTCCTATATTGCTCAGCGGGGCGAAAACGGCGCTTCTCGTACCGATGACGATGTCCGCGTCCCCGCGCTTTATCCTCTTGTATTCATCGAGTCTCTGGCCAAGGGAAAGACCGCTGTGGATAACAGCCACCCTCTCTCCGAACAGAGACCTGAACCGCTTCAGTATCTGCGGTGTGAGTCCTATCTCGGGAATGAGCAGCATAGCCTGCCGCCCCATTTCCACCGTGTCGTATATGAGCTTTTCAAAGACGGAGGTCTTTCCGCTTCCCGTTACTCCGTGAAGGAGGAACACCGCGGGTCTCCCCGACACAAGCTGCTCATATACCGCGTCCCGCGCCCTCTGCTGTTCTGCGGAAAGGACTATATCAGCGGGACTTACCCTTTCGTCCGAAAGGTCCTCCACCCTGCGCAGCAGCTCCGCCTCGTATTCCTCGGCCGCACCGTTTGCGCAAAGGCGCTTTATCACGGATTCCGTAACGCCGCACATATATGCAGCCTCCCTTACTGCCGCAGCACCGGTCTCCGAAAGGAAGTCCGCAACCTGCCTCTGCTTGGGAGTGAGCCTGAAATCCGATGGATCGTTGATATACCTGTCCGAAAGGCGCACCATCCTGACAGCCGCGTCGCCTACAGCCTGCCTGAACACGTTGTCCGAGTCAAGGGCTCCCGCATCGCAGAGCTCGTCGGGCAGCCGCCTGCCGTTTTCGATGATATGCTTTTCGATGAGCTCGTTAAGCTCCCTGTTTCCTTCCCTGTTCCCTTCCCTGTTCCCTTCCGTAACGGACAGTTCCTGAAGAAGGGCAGCCGCTGCGGGGGTAAGGGACTCCGTATCCGTGAAATTCTTAACAAGCCTGAATGTCTCTTTTGCGCTCACACTCATAGCGGGCGGGAGCATTGTCTTTACCGCGTCGAAATAGGTGCAGAAGGTATTCTCCCGCATATACAGCGCGAGCTTCAGGAGCTCATCAGATATTACGGGCTCCTCATCCACAAGGGATACAAGGGACTTCAGTCCCGCCGCATCGCCCCCAGACAGCTTCATGACCACACCTATCCTGCGCTTGTTGCCCCTGCCGAAGGGGACCAGCACCCGGCAGCCGCAGGCGATCCTCGCCGCAAGCCTTTCGGGAACAGCATAGCTGAACAGCATATCAAAGGAATAGGCTGTCCCGCTTACTGCGGTCTCCGCAATGAGGGGCATTATTCGCTTGCTGCGGGAGCTGCGCTCACTATCTTGCACTTGCCGCTTGCAAGCTCCTCAACAGCAGTCTTTACGGGCTTCTCCTCGAGGGTCTCGCCGTTCTCGTAAAGCTCCTCCGAGATCTGTCTTGCACGCTTCGCAACAGCGATAACGAGGGAGTAGCAGCTCTCGTTCTTTGTGATGATCTGATTAACTGCGGGTCTAAGCATTTTTAAGCACCTCTTCTATAATATTCCCCATGAAGTCCGTTTTAAGCTGTTCCGCACGTATCACCGCGAAGAAATCGCTCACCGCGTCCTCAAGGGCGTCATTGACAATGATATAATCGTATTTTTCCGCCTGTGAAAGCTCCCATGCAGCCTTTGAAACGCGCTCCTCTATGACCTCGTCGGTCTCGGTGCCGCGCTTTTTGAGCCTGCGTCTGAGCTCGCTCACGGAGGGCGGGACAATGAATACAAAAACTGCGTCGGGACGCTTCTCACGTATCTTCATAGCGCCCTGAGGCTCTATCTCGAGGATAACGTTGAGTCCCTGCTCCAGTCTGCCGTCCACCTCGCTGACAAGGGTGCCGTAAAGGTTCTGGCAGTATTCGGCATATTCTATGAATTTTCCGTTGGAAATACGCTGCTCGAAGTCCTCGCGGGCAAGGAAGTGATAATTCACTCCGTCCTGCTCGCCCTCACGGGGAGCTCTCGTGGTAGCGGATACCGACAGGGCGAAGCGCTCGTCCTTAAGTATCTCCGCCAGCATCGTACCCTTTCCGCAGCCCGAGGGTGCGGAAAAAACTATAAGACGTCCTTTATTCATCGCTTTCAGCTCCTCCGGATCCGTTTATTCTTGCTGCAAGAGTCTCTGTGATGAGGGAGGACAGTATCACATGGCCGCTGTCCATTATCATCACGGCTCTTGTTTTTCTTCCGTAGGTGGCGTCAATAGCTCTTCCCTCGTCGCGTGCCTCCTGAACAAGGCGCTTTATGGGCGCTGATTCGGGGCTGACGATGGTAACTATCCTCTCCGCCGACACCATATTTCCGTAACCGATATTTATAAGCTTCATAGGGCCTCACTCTATATTCTGTATCTGCTCGCGGATCTTCTCAATCTCTGCCTTCATATCCACCACGACCTTGGTGATATTGAGGTCCTGAGCCTTCGAGCCTATGGTATTTACCTCGCGGTTCATCTCCTGAACGATGAAGTCCAGCTTTCTGCCCACAGCCTCCTCGCTTTCCAGCATATTTCTCAGCTGGGCGATATGGCTCCTGAGGCGGACAGTCTCCTCGTCCACGGCTATCTTTTCCGCGAACACGGCAGCCTCCGTAAGGACGCGCTGCTCGTCTATGTCCTTACCCTCAAGTACCTCCGTGAGCTTCTTGTAGAGCCTGCTCCTGTAATTCTCCACAGTAAGGGGAGAGAGCTCCTCCACCTTTGCCACCATGGCAAGAATGCCCTCGGCCTTTTCGTTGACGTCGGCCTTGAGCCTTTCGCCCTCCACCTTGCGCATCTCCACGAATCTTTCCACGGCCTCGGAGGCGACCCTTGAAACGTCCTCCCATACCTGTTCCTCGTCATCGGGAGTTTTCTGGATATTGAAAATATCGGGAAGCTTTATGAGCTTTGAAAGGGTGAGATCGTCCTCCAGACCCAGCTCATCGGCCACGCTCCTCAGAGCGTTCACATAGCCCTCGGCAGCGCCCTTGTTGAGAGCGATCTCGGTATCTCTTCCCTCGATATTGTTTATGGTGACAGATACCTCCACCTTGCCGCGGGAAATGCCCGTTTTCAGCAAAGCCTTGAGCTTTTCGTCGATATAGCTGTATGTTCTCGGAACTCTTGACGAGTATTCGTAATATCTATGATTAACGGAGCGAATCTCCACGAGTATATCCCGACCGTTAAGAATCTGCTGCGCTCTTCCGTAGCCTGTCATACTTCTAAGCACCTTATCGCCTGCTTTCCTATATATTTTTTCGCATAGATATGCTATTCTAATATTATACCATTATTTAAGGAGAAATGCAAGTATTTTTCGCAAAATGCAGCGCATAAAAACAGTTTTCGGACAATATCCGGCGGCTGTCGGGCGGAAATCCCCGCTGCGAACGCATTTTCGGCAATTTCTGAACTTTTTGTAAACTGTTTCCGTACTGCGGCAAAATGTCCGGAGCGGAAGTCTCTCCTGCTCCCGCTATGAACCCAGGGAACCCCTTTTTGCACACAGGGACAAAAAAAGCTGCACGGCTGTTGCCGTGCAGCTTAGTGTTATTTTACCACTTTTTATTACTTAGTAGGATCAAGAGTTGAGATCTTACCAAGGAGGAAGGACTGGATACGTGCAGCGTCAGCTGAAGTTACGCCGTTCGGGTAACCGTCAACGTCTGCATTAGCCTTGCCCTGCTCAGTGATGTGATGTGAATCAGAACCGCTGAGACCATACTTGTTGG
>Ga0129307_1000531_pt1 | contig 57749 bp, 48 predicted proteins | sample P1105metagenome_FD_94437 | JGI IMG/M metagenome (GOLD analysis project Ga0129307, IMG submission 94437) | Capybara group fecal microbial communities from Wisconsin, USA - P1105 metagenome | ecosystem: Host-associated > Mammals > Digestive system > Large intestine > Fecal | place: USA: Wisconsin... | reverse complement strand
GGCCCACCAGGCGGGGAGCCCCCGCTGGCAAGTTCGCGCTCCAGTTTTTCTGGGGCGCGAATTATTTTCCGCGCTTCATACCTATTTGTAAATGTAACGAGTTTGCTCTTAGCGGGCGCGCGCAGTTTCGCGGTTCAGTTCTTCTGAGCCGCGTTTTTGTTTCCGCGCAGGTAGTCATTCATTTTATTCAGCTTATACAAGCCGCTCAGCTAAGCTGTGCGGCATTTTTGTACTTGTGTTTTTATAGTTTAAAAGCCCGCCTTATCGGCGGGCTTTATCATTCTATTATCTGTGCATTTGTGAGCTGGCAGTAGGGGACATTTCCCTCATTATAGCTGTTGAAACGTCCTATCACCGTTATTTCCGAGTTTAGCTCGGGGTAGTCGTCAGGGTAGGAGTAATCGCCGTCGAGCACGAACTCAATTCCCTGTGAGCAGCACGCTGTTGCGTCTGTGATAAGCACCGCAAAATACTCATTGCCTGTAGCTTCGTCGCAGTAGTAGCCGAAGGGACCGCGCATTTTCACGGTTTTGCCGAGATAGTCCTCGGGGTTGTAGACCATATCGTAGACCTGCCCGTAGACCATACTTGCGCTGAGTGTTGTGAGGTCTACGTCGAAGGTTCCGTTCGGGTCAACTTCTTCACCAGATGCTGTTGCTGTAGCAGTTACCGCTTCAGTTGTGGGAGCTGTAGTGTGTACCGGCTCGGCGAGCTCGGCTGCGGACTTGGTTGCCGCCTGAGTCGTCGGAAGCTGTGAGGCTGCTATTTCGTCAATTTTGGACGTGTCTCCGCAGGCACAGAGCAGCGTCAGAGCCGCCGCAGCCGCGGTTAGTTTAAGTGCTTTCATTATTGTCACTTCCTACAGGGATAGTGTCCACCAGCTGTGCATTCAGGAGCTGACAGAACACCGCGTTATTTTGCTTGTACCAGTTGAACGTACCCGTGACGGTTATCTGCGTGCCCTGTTTGGGGTAGTCGTCGGGGTAGGAGTAGTCGCCGTCGAGGACGAATTCAACTCCCTGCGAGCAGCAGGCAGCCGCGTCGGGGACGAATGCGGAGAAATACTCGTTCCCACTCTTGTCCTTATAATAGGTGAAATTGCCTGTCACGCGGACTGACTTGTCCTTGTAGAGCTCAGGACGGTTCATCATATCGTATATCTGTGCGTACATCATATTCGCGTTGAACTGCGTCAGGTCGACGTCAAAGCCGTCTCGGCTAAGCGAGGGCGGGAGAGTAGTTTCTACGCTCTCGCTTACGGCATCGCTGCCGCAGCCTGTGAGCGCGAAGGCAGCCGCAAGCAGGACTGCCGCAAGTCTGTATCTCATACCTTCGACCTCCCTGTGAATGCCGAGATTATCCAAAATACGAGGAAAACTACTATGTCTGCGGAGACAATGGTCGAGCCGACGGGTGTCGAAGCGAGAATGGATATGATGATCCCAGCGGCAGCGCAGACCACCGATATCACTGCCGAGCATATCATTACCCCGCGGAAGCTCCTGAACACACGCATTGCCGAGAGTGCGGGGAATATGATGAGGGCGGATATCAGCAGCGAGCCCACGAGGTTCATAGCGAGCACGATTATCAGTGCCGTGATTATCGCGATGACGAGGTTGTAGGCATCGGCATTGACACCTGTCGCCTTTGTGAAGCTCTCATCGAAGGTGACACTGAATATCTTATTGTAGAACAGCATAAACATCACCAGCACAACTACCGACATACCGATACACAGCCACACATCGAACGGCGTGAGAGTAAGTATCAGCGTAGAGCCGAAGAGCGTGCTGCAGACGTCAGCGGAGATATTAGCCGAGTTGGGGAAGAGGTTCATCAGCATATAGCCGATGGCGAGGGCTCCGACGGATATCATCGCGACAGCCGCGTCGCCTTTTATTTTTGTGTTCTGACCCGTTCTCAGCAGGAGTATCGCTGCAAGCACAGTCACGGGCAGGACAAGGAGCATATTGTTCGTAAGTCTGACGATCGAGGCGACTGCCATAGCTCCGAAGGCTACGTGCGAGAGACCGTCGCCGATGAATGAGAAGCGCTTGAGCACGAGCGTTACTCCGAGGAGCGACGAGCACAGCGCTATCAGCAGCCCGACTATCAGCGCGTAGCGGACGAACGGGAATGAGAAATAGTATTGCAGTTTCGTGAGTATCTCAGCCATTTTCCTGCGCCTCCGTTTCTATGAACGAGCGTCCTATCTTGCTGGTCATATAGTCGTCCTTTCTGCCGAAAAAGAGCTGCTTTCTGCCGATGTGGAGTATGTGCGAGGCGTACCTCACCGCCGAGGTGATGTCGTGGGATACCATTATAATAGTAATGCCCGACTTGTTCAGCTTCGCTATCAGCTCGTAGAGGTCGTTCTGAGCGTGCGGGTCGAGACCTGTAACAGGCTCGTCGAGCAGGAGCATCTTCTCGGTCGCGCACAGCGCACGGGCGAGCAGCACTCTCTGCTGCTGACCTCCCGAGAGGTCGCGGTAGCAGCGCTTTTCGAGCTCGCATATGCCGAGTCTGTGCATATTCTTGTGCGCGAGCTCCTTCTCCTTCGCGTTATAGAAGGGGCGGAATCCCGTCCTTGAGAGGCAGCCCGACAGCACTATCTCGCGCACCGACGCGGGAAAGTCCCTCTGCACGGGAGTCTGCTGCGGCAGGTAGCCTATCTCCTTCGAGGAGAAGCCGTTCACGTAAGATATATCGCCGCGTACCTGCGGCTTTAAGCCAAGCAGAGCCTTTATCAGCGTGCTCTTGCCCGAGCCGTTCTCGCCGAGTATGCAGAGGTAATCGCCGCTGCTGACGGTGAAATTCAGCTCCTCGGTGACAATGCCGTCCTCGTAACCGAGGGCGGCGTCTTTGCAGATTATCTGTTCCATTCAGTTCAAAGCCTCTTTTAGAGTGTCATAATTTTTCTTCATAGCGGATATGTAGTCTTCGCTCTCTGTTTTATCGCTCAGCTTCACGTTCTGCAATGAGTCGAGGGTCAGCACCTTCTGCGACTTCGACTTCGTGCTTGAAATGATAGCATTCGCGATGTTGCAGTCCGAGCCGTCTATCGTGAACACGTACTCGGCTCCGAGCTCGTCGCACTTGTTCGCGAGGAAGGTGATAGTCTCAAAGCTTGCCTCGCTCTCGGACGAGCAGCCTATGAAGGCAGCGTAGTAGTCGAGACCGTAGTCGTCAACGAAGTAGCGGAAGGGGAAGCGGTCGCCGAAGATGAGCGTCTTGTTCTTCGCGGAGGCGGTAAGCTCAGTGAATTCGGCGTCGAGAGCCTCGAGCTCGTCAACGTATGCCGATGCGTTGTTCCTGTATGTGTCCGCGTGCTCGCTGTCAGCGTCTGCGAGCTGAGCTGCGATAGTATTAGTACATTTCTCGGCGCTGCGGAGCGAGAGCCATATGTGCTCGTCATACTCGGGCTCTTCCTCTTCCTCTTCTTCTTCTTCTTCTTCCTCGGACTGCATACCCTCCTTCAGCTCCTCCTCGCAGAGGTCGCTGCCGAGCACGTCCATAAGGTCAATGACGACCATATCCTTGTTGCGGGCGCTGCTGAGGGCACCGTCCACCCATTTATCAGACTCTCCGCCTACATATATGAACACGTCGCAGTCCGATACCTTCATAATATCCTCAGCGGTGGGCTGATAGCTGTGGAGGTCAGCGCCGCTCGTTATCAGGCAGGATATGTCAGCGGTGTCGGGGTCGGCGATATTGCGCGTCCAGTCGTATATGGGGAATATCGTGCAAACCACGTTGAGCTTGCCGTCGTCCTTGGCAGGCGCAGCCGAGCACCCCGCAAATGCGGATGCGGCGATGGTGAGAGTAGCAGCGATAGATAAAGCATTCTTGAACATTGAAAAAACTCCTTGTGTTGTAATTGAAATTGATAATCATTTTCAATTTAAGATTATACCATATATAAAGGAGCTTGTCAAGCGGTTTTCGCAATTTGGTGCGTTTATCTTTACAATTCGGGTATCCTGTTGCTTTTTGTTCAAATATATGGTATAATAAGACACAAGTTAAGCTGCTTGCAGAAGGAGGGAGCTTTGTGAAGGAAAAACTGCTCATACCCGCTATGCTTGACGCACACTTCCCGCTGATGAAATACGTATTTCTCACACGGGATTATGACCCTGTAGTCCTCTCTCAGGGGAAGGAGGTGCTGTCGGTCGGGCTGAAATACACCCACAACGATATGTGCTTTCCGCTCATTATGATAGTCGGGCAGATGATAGACGCCCTGAGCAGCGGAGAGTATGACCCGTCCCGTACAAAGTTGCTTATGCCGAGCTTGGGCGACGCCTGCCGCGGTGCGAATTACACCGAGCTGCTGAGGAAAGCGGTCAGGAATTCGGGCTTCACTCAGACACGGGTGCTCTCTCTCAATCTTATGCATATAGATAAGGAGAATCAGTTGCCTGTCACGCCCGTGATGGCTTGGCGAGCGCTGTTTGCCCTGTTTTACGGCGACATTCTCCTGCTGCTCGTTCAGCAGGTTAGACCCTATGAGAAGCGAAGGGGCGACACCGAAAGGCTCCGCGACAGGTGGCTCGCGAAGCTGGGCGATGAGCTCAGGGAGCTCCGCCGCCTTGACATCAACATTATGGTGAAGCGCTTCCGCACGATAGTCCGCAGCTTCAAGAGGATACCGTGCACCGACGGGAAAAAGCAGCGCATAGCCTTGGTCGGTGAGCTGTACACGAAATACTGCTCATTAGGCAACTGGGATATGGTCCGCTTCATCGAGAACAATGGCTGCGAGAGCTTCACAAACGGGCTTTCGTGGTACGTCCTCTACTACATAGACGCTCAGCTCATACATCTTCCCGCGGTCGAGGCGCTGGGCTACCGAGCCGTTGGCTGGCTGCTCGAAAGGATACAGAAGAGTATGATATCCGCGCTGACCGAGGAGGGCTTTTTCTCCCTGCCGCCGCTGCACACCGTCAAGGCGGAAGCCGAGGGCGTAGTCAGCACGGGAGCAAGCGCGGGTGACGGCTGGCTCATCGGAGTTGAGGCGGCGGGATATATCCGTCATGGCTGCAAAAAAGTCCTCGGTGTGCAGCCCTTCGGCTGTATGCCAAACCACATCTTCGGACGCGGAATGTATTCCTCAATTGCGCGGCAGTGCGGCGGACAGATAGTCAGCGTGGACATTGATTCCAGCGGCACTCCTATCAACGCCTACAACCGCGCGAGAATGTTAATCGACAGCTGAGGGCTGTTTTACGGGATTTTCCCCGATGTACCTGTCAAGTATGTCCGCGGCTGTGCATACGAAGCGTATACACGGGCGTACCTTGTAATACTGCTCGGTGCGCTTGTCGGGAACAGGCGACTTGTCCACGCTCAGACCCTTGAGCAGGTCGCGGCAGATGATAGTCTCGTGCTGCTTGCGGAACTCCTCCGCGAGGTACTGTATGCGCTTGTAGTGCTCAGCCTTTTCCTTGTCGTCGCTCTCGGAGCTGTAGCCGTAGAGTATGCCCGCGACCATAAACATCGCCGAGCAGGCTCCGCAGACCTCGCGCATACGTCCCATACCGCCGCCGAACGAGGACGACAGCCTCAGTGCGAGCTCCTCGTCGAGCCCTGTTACATCGCAGAATGCGGCAAATACAGCCTGTGAGCAGTTCCGCCCCTCGGCGAACAGCCTGCAGGCTTTTTCAGCGTGCTTATCCATTTTCATTCTCCTTTTCATCGGTGTGTTCGACTGCTCTGCACGCACAGGCGCAGTATACCTTCGCAGCACCCGCTCCGAGCAGTACCGCCGTCATTTCGGCGAGAGTGCTGCCCGTGGTGCAGAGGTCGTCTATCACGATTATGGTCTTGCCTTTGACAGCTTCGGGAGCTGTCACCGTGAACGCTCCCTGCATATTGACCTCGCGCTCTGCCCTGCGGAGCTCCTTCTGCGGCAGAGTCTCAATGCTCTTGACCACGGACTTGCCGTCCACGGGTATGCCGAGACGCCTGCCGACCTCCTCTGCGATGAGGAGAGACTGGTTCGCTCCGCGCCTGCGAAGGTCGCGCTTAAACATCGGCACGGGTATGAGAAGGTCTGCCTTGTCGAAGCCTTTTTCGCGGAGACGCTCCGCAATAGCCGTGCCGAAGGCAAACGGCGCATTGCCCATAACTCCGCGCTTCATCAGCATTACGGCTTCGGACATATTCGGGTGGTACTCATAGGCGGCAGCTCCGCCCGCGCTGCCCTTGACGCCGAGGCTGCCCTCGTATCTGACGAGAATGTCCGTGCACTTCCCGCAGAAGCAGTCGTTCGCGCCTATGACCTCGCCGCAGACGGGACAGCGCGTCGGATATATCAGTGCGGCTAATTCCCGCAGTTTTTCGCGCTCCATCAGAAGTACATATAGAGCTGGCACTTTATCATGCCATTGTAGAGCTTGCGGCGCTTTTTTGCGTTCTCGCCGAAGAACTTCTCGAACTGCTCGTGCGGCGATATGATGTAGCTCTGACGGCTGCCGCCCTTGCCGAGCACTCTGCCCATTCGGCGGTAGATGTCCTCAGCCTCGCGGAGCTCGAGCAGTCGCTCGCCGTAGGGCGGGTTGCATATAACTATCGAGTCCTCTGGCTGTACGAATTTGTCGATGTCTGCCTGCTCGACCCTGATACGCGACTTTATGCCAGCCTTGTGGGCGTTATCGAGCGTGAGGGCTACTGCGGCGTCGTCGATATCGAAGCCGATAGCGCGGAACTCAGCCGAGCGGTCAACGCCGTCGATTGCGCGCTTGCGCTCCTCCTGCCATACGGAGGAGGGGATAGAGCACCATTTTTCGGCGGCAAATCGGCGGTTGATACCCACGGGTATGTGCAGAGCCTTCATCGCGGCTTCTATCAGCAGAGTGCCGCTTCCGCAGAAGGGGTCGCAGACGATGCTGTCGGGACGCACCCTCGCGAGGCCGATAATGCCCGCGGCGAGGGTCTCCTTGATGGGGGCGGCATTGGAATTGCGCCTGTAGCCTCGCTTGTGCAGACCCACGCCGCTGGTGTCGAGGTAAATGGTCACGATGTCCTTGAGTATGCTGAACTTTATCTGCACGGTCGCGCCCGATTCGCTGAACCATTCTATGCCGTACTTGCTCTTGAGGCGCTCGACTGCCGCTTTTTTGACGATGGACTGGCAGTCGGGGACGCTGTGGAGCGCCGAATCCAGTGAGTAGCCCTTGACAGGGAATGCGTCGTCGATGCCGATGAAGCGCTCGAGCTCTACCGAGCGCACGCCCTGAAAGAGCTCCTCGAAGGTCTCGGCGCGGAACTCTATCAGCTCGATGAGGACGCGCTCTGCCGTGGAGAGGCAGAGATTCGCCCGCGCGAGGATATTCTCGTCGCCCGTGAAGGTTATCTTTCCGTCGCTGACCTTGAGGTCAGTGCCGCCTATTTTTGTTATCTCGTATTTGAGTACGCTCTCCAGCCCGAAATGGCACGGACAGCATAATCGAAGCTTGTCGCTCATAATTCCTCCTATTTGTTGTTTTGTGTGGGACGTCGAGGACGCCGTTCCCTACATTTTTATGGATAGTTTTATGCGATTGCTGCCCGCCGAAAGCAGACTGAGCCTTTTGTACAGAGTGAGCGAGCTTGCGAGCGGCAACGTAGTTGGATTCCAAAGGGCTGTGCCCTTTGGCAGGGTCTGGGACAGAGTCCCGGCAGAATCCAAGGACAGAGTCCTTGGCAGGTCAAGGGCAGAGCCCTTGCATGAAGATAACGCAAGACCTGTCCGCAGAGAGCAGACAGGTCTTTTTTGTTATTGCTTTACCACTCGGATACGCCGCCGCCGTTCGGGTCGGGAGCGTCTCCACCGCCGCCGCCGACATTCGGGTCAACCCAGCCTGCATTCGGGTCGGGGACATCTACGCCGCCGCCTGCGTTCGGGTCAACTCCGCCGCCTGCATTCGGGTCAACGCCTGCGTTCGGGTCGGGAGTTTCTGCGCCGCCGCCCGCATTCGGGTCAACTGTGCTCGGGTCGGGAGCCACATAGTGTGCACCGTCACACGGAGGCGCATTCGTTGACTTCCAGTAGCCCGTGATGCCTCTCGGACAGTTTGCTCCTGCGATACAGCCCGTGGACGTGCACATTGCCGCGTCGATGACTGTGGGACAGCGCTCGAAGTCCATAGGCGTTTCCATAAACATCGTATCCGCGTAGCTTCCGATTATCGAATTCCACACATCGCAGGCGTGGAGCGAGGTCGGGAGCTTGAGGTAGTCGTTGTACTCGCGGTAGCCTATCGTGACGCCGCTTACGAAGTCGTAGGTGAGACCTACGAAGGTGAGGTTCTGCCAGTCCTCGGAGGTACCTGTCTTACCGACGAGCACCTTGTTGCTGAACTTTACGCTTGCCGCAGTACCCTGATCAACAACGTTCTTGAGCATACGGTTCATAACGTAAGCTGTTTCAGCCGATACTGCCTGACGGGCATTGCCGTCGTTGGAGTAGATTATCTTGTGGTTGCCGTCCTCTATCTTGGAGATGATGTGGGCGTCGTTGTATACGCCGAGGTTGCCGTAGGGGATATAGGCGTTTACGAGGTTTTCGAGGGTGATACCCCATGTAAGAGCTCCTATCGAAAGAGGCGAGTAGCTCTCGTCATCGGGGTCGAGCTTCATACCCATATTCTCCGTCGCGAACTTGAATACCGCCTTGGGCGTGAGCTCCTGACAGAGCTGAGCGGGGACGGTATTGAACGACTTCTGGAGGAAGTAGTAGATGTTGTGCTGCTCGTGTGAGATACTTACCGAGGTATCGGTCGTATAGTTTGAAGGCCACGGCTTGCCGTTTACTTCCATTATAGGCTTATCGGTGTAGACGCTTCCCCAGTGGATATGGTCTGTTTCAAGCGCGAGACCGTAGGTGGTGACTGGCTTAACTGTCGAACCTATCTGACGGGGCTCCGTTACCGCGTAGCTGGTAGAGAGCGAGCCTGTCTTTTCGCCGACGTTGCCGACCTGACACATTACCGAGCCGTCGTACCTGAGCGCTACGAATGCAACGTGCGGTATCTCCTCCTCGACCTGTCCGTCGCCGTCGAGGTCTACCCATCTTGTGACGTAGCCTCTGTCCATGATGTTGCCGATGTCGAGCATTTTCTCCTCGACATAGTTCTGCATCTTGCGGTCGGTGGTGGAGTAGATTCGGTAGCCGCCCTTGTTGATGCGTGCGATAGCCTCGTCCTGAGTTTCGAGGTTGAACTGCTCCTGAACGATAGCCGCCGCCTCGTACATCATAGCGTCAACTTCCCACGTGTAGCTGTTCTGCTCGGATTCGAGCTGTTCGAGGTCTACCTCGGGGTGGAGCTCCTTATATTCGGGAGCCCATGTATAGAGTATCTTCGTATTGAGGTACTCCTGATACTCGTCGTAGGTGATAGCGCCGTTCTTGTACATCTGCCACAGAACGTAGCGCTGACGGATACGGTTGTTAGCCTCGCCGTCCACGATGATATTGCCGTCCTCGTCCTCGGTCTCGACCTGCGGTCCGTAATACTGCGGGCTCTTGGGTATCGCCGCGAGGACAGCCGCCTCGGGTATGGTGAGCTCGCTGACGTCCTTGCCGAAGTAGCGTGTCGAGGCGAGCTGTATGCCGTTGATAGGGCCGCCGAACGAGATGTAGTTGAGGTACTCCTCGAGTATCTCGTCCTTGGTGTAGGACTTCTCGAGCTGCATAGCCGCGAATATCTCGCGTATCTTACGCTGCATCGAGTGCTCGTCGTCCTTGGTGAGCTGCTTGATGAGCTGCTGTGTGATAGTCGAGCCGCCCTGCTCGGTGTCGTAGAAGTGCAGGAACATATTCAGGAACGCCGAGAAGGTACGCTTGTAGTCAACGCCGTCATGGGCGTAGAAACGCTCGTCCTCGGTGGAAACGAAGGCGTTGCGGACGTCCTGCGGAACCTTGTCGATGGAGACGGGTATACGCTGGATATCAGTCTTTATCTGGTTGAGCAGCTTCAGCTTTTCCTCGCCCGTTTCCTCGTCTATCTCAGTACCGTAGAAGTAGGTGTCGCTTCCCGATTCGAGAGTAGCGAAGGTAACGCTCGTTGATTCCTCCATAAAGTCGAGGACGTATATCGTCATCGCGGTGGCGACGATGGTGCCCGAGATTATCATAACGAGGAAGAGCGACAGGAGCGTGGTAACGATAGCTCCCATTATCTTCTTGAGTATGACGAGTGCTTTGTTCTTCTTTTTCTTCTTCTTTCTGGGCTGGTCCTGCATAGACGCGGGATTGGTGCGCTGAGGTCTTCCCTGCGACGAGCGCATAGGAGGTCTGCCCTGTGCGTACTGAGCTCCGCCCTGAGCGTATGCGGGAGCTCCCTGTCGCGAGGGTGCGCCCTGCGGTCTCGGACGTCTGCCCTGCGAAGCGGAGGCGGGACGTTTGCGGGCTCCGCTGCGGTTAGGTGTTTTATCAGTCATTTTGTCAGGTCACCGCGTGGGCGGTGATACTCCTTTCTGTAAAATGATTAGTCGCATATTTATACATTGTATATTATACCACGTTTGAAAGCGTTTGTTAATAGCTGAGGGGGATTTTTTCAAAGATTTGTATAATTTAGCAAAAAACGCGAATAATAGACTTAATACTTTCGGCAAAGGAGAGATACTATGTACAGGACCATCGACAAGCGTATCTACTTAATGCTGATGACAGCCCTCACAATATCGGGCTTCATCGTCATATGCACTCTCGGGCAGTCGCTGCACCGCCAGAAGCTTGCCAGCCGCATTTCCGTTTCCGCACCCGAGAGCCCTCCCGTCTGCGAGGTCAGGGAGTACAACGGGCGGATAGGGCTGTTCAAGGCGGACAGCTCGGTGCCGTACCGCGTCATCGACTACGACATATCCCTGATGCCCGAATTCGACCGCGAGCAGCTCCGTGCGGGCGTGATAATGGAGACAGAGGAGGAGCTGCGGCGGTTCATAGAGGACATTGCGACCTAATGTAGGGGCGGGCGCCCTCGCCCGCCCGCAAATTACCAAATTGGTGTGAATCAACATCGTGTAGGGGCGGCGTCCCGCCGCCCGCAAATATACCGCAAAACCTACGGCTACCGAATGTAGGGGACGGCGTCCACGACGTCCCATTTCAAAATCATCGCCGCAGGCGATACCGATAATTACGCATTACGAATTACGCATTATGTGGGCGGACACGCGGGTCCGCCCCTACATAGTCAATGCTTCTTTTTCTTTTTGCGGACGGAATAGCCGAAGTCGCCGAGCTTGCGCCCGAGCGCGAAGTATTCGCCGTGCGCGTACGCTGCGAGCCCGCATTGCTGGAGGTTGAGCTTGCCCTTGCTGTCGATGTAGCGCTCGTCCACGTCGATGCCGACTATCTCCGCAAGGAACATCGTGTGTGAGCCGAGGAGCTTGCTCTCCGTGACCTTACACTCAAGGCTGACGGGACATTCCTCTATCAGCGGAGCAGTGACCTTTTCCGCGGGCTGGGTGTGAAGCCCGCATACGGCGAATTTGTCGATGTCCCTGCCGCTCTTCACGCCGCAGTAGTCCACGGTGCGCACCATTGCTGAGGTGGTAAGGTTTATCACGAATTCGCCCGAATCGCGGATAATATCGTGCGAGTAGCGCTCGGGGCGCACGGATATGTACGTCATGGGCGGACGTGTGCAGACTATGCCCGTCCAGCCGATGGTGAGGACGTTGGGCTTGTCGGGAGTGCCGCAGCTTACCAGCGCGGCGGGTACGGGCGCGAGCAGAGCGCTGCCCTTCCAGAATTGCTTTGGCATAACGGTGCTCCTTTCTGTGGGGTCATTAAGGGTATTATAGCATTTTTCGGCGGGGATTTCAAGTGTAGGGGCGGATATTATCCGCCCGCAATTACACAGACAAACCAACCGAAACGATTTGTAGGGGCGCACAGTGTGCGCCCGTGGGATCAATGCCCGTATATTGCGGGCGGACACACGGGTCCGCCCCTACAATCTGAGTTCTGAGCTCTGAGCTCCGCAATCTTAAACGAAGTGCTTCCCTGTTTTGACATTTTCCGCGCATAAGCGGTGGTATAATATGGCATAAACAGGCACAGAACGGAGGGTAGAAGGTTGAAGGTAGACATAAAATCGGAGAACGGTATGGCAATTGCCGCTCTCAGAGGTGAAATCGACCACCATTCCGCAAAGTCGGCGCGTGAGCAGCTCGACAGCTTCATCATCAATATGCAGCCCGATGTGCTCTCGCTCGATATGAGCGGCATCACATTTATGGACAGCTCGGGGATAGGGCTCATAATGGGCAGGCACAAGCTGATGAGAGAGTGCGGCGGAAGGCTCGAGGTGAGAGGTCCGCAGGAGAGCATACGCCGCGTGCTGAGGCTCGCGGGGATAGAGCGCATAGTAAGGATAACTTGAAGGAGGCAGATCATGGAAATTCTCAATGAGATAAGATTCAGTATGCCGTCGCTCTCGGCGAATGAGAGCGCGGCAAGGGCGGCAGTTTCAGCGTTCATCGTGCAGGCTGACCCCACGGTGGAGGAGCTTTCGGACATACGCACGGCGGTCTCGGAGGCGGTAACGAATGCGATAGTCCACGGCTACCGCGGTACGAGCGGCAGGATAGACCTCGTGCTGAGGCTCCTGCCCGATAGGGAGATATACATACGCGTGCGCGACGGCGGCTGCGGTATCGCTGACGTGAAAAAGGCTATGGAGCCGCTTTTCACCACCGCTCCCGAGGAGGAGCGCTCGGGGCTGGGCTTCTCGGTGATGGAATCATTTATGGACAGGCTCTCGGTGCGGAGCAGGCTCGGGCAGGGGACTACCGTGACTATGCGGAAGAAGCTGGCGGCACATGGCAGCTGAGCTGAAGCAGCCGCTCGCCGAGGAGAACCTCGGGCTGGTGCACCTCTGCGCGAACCGTTTCCGCGGGCGGGGTATCGAGTACGACGACCTCTACTCGGCTGGCTGTCTCGGTCTGCTAAAAGCAGTGAAAGCCTTTGACCCCGAGCGCGGCGTGAAGTTCTCGACCTATGCCGTGCCCGTGATACTCGGCGAGATAAAGCGGCTTTTCCGCGACGGCGGCAGCATACGCGTCAGCCGCAGCCTGAAGGAGCTCGGTATGCGCCTGCAAAGAGTTTGCGCGGATTTCGTCCAGCGCGAGGGCAGGGAGCCGGCGGTCAGCGAGCTTGCGGAGCTCACAGGCGAGGATATGGCAGACATCACGGAGGCGCTGTGCGCGGCTCAGCCGCTGATATCGCTGACCTCTCCCGACGAGGACGAGGGACAGCTCGACGTGCCCGTGGAGGCTCCCGACGAGGCGATAACCGACCTGCTTGCTCTGAGGCAGATAATGGCGCAGCTCCCCGATGAGGACAGAGCTCTGCTGGAGCTGCGCTACTTCCGCGGGCTGACGCAGTCGAAGACAGCGAAGCTGCTTGGTATCACACAGGTGCAGGTCTCGCGCCGCGAAAAAAAGCTCCTGTCGCATATGCGGGAGGAGCTGCTGGGGTAATGCTTGCAGGGGCGCACTGCAACATAGCGGCAATGCTTAATTGTGCGCCCGAATACACTGTATATTGGTCAGACGTCGGTCTTTGCACGAATAATAGGCGTTTTTAATAAAATTTCGACATTACACATATAATTTATGTTGATTATTTCGCGAGAAGGTGGTATAATAATACATATTGATGAACGGAGGCGGTCTGACTTGTTTACGGCACATATACGCGAAAAAACCGACGGCGTAAGGCAGTCTGTCGGCGAGCACGCGGAAAACGTCGCGGAGCTGACACGTGGGTATCTGCGATCTGCGGGACTTGCGGAGGTCGGCGGACTCGTCGGGCTGCTCCACGACGCGGGCAAGCTGAGGCGCGTGTTCGATGACTACATAAACGGGCGGAACGATATGAAGCGCGGCAGTATCGACCACAGCTACGCGGGAGCAAGGCTGATGAAGGAGCTTGCCGCCGATAGGTGCAAGGAGATACGTGTCGCCGCTGAGGGTATTTCCCACGCCATTATTTCCCACCACGGCATATGCGACTGGCTCGACGCGGACGGAAATGACGTGTACTCCCGCCGCACCTCGAAGGACGAGGGGTTCGACGAGGTGAGGGCGAATATTTCCGAGCTGTGCGATGAGGCGGCTTTGGGCGATATGCTGGACAGTGCCGCGAAGGAATGGCTCGCGGCGGTCGGGAAATACCTCAGCCGTGACAGGAGCGAGGCGGCTCAGACTGAGGCTGCCTTTTACATAGGTATGCTTGAAAGGCTGATACAGTCGGCACTCATTGACGCGGACAGGACAGATACTGCCGATTTTATGTCGGCGAGAGCAACTGCACGCGAGCGCGATACCAATGAGCTGTGGCGGCTTATGGACGAGCGTATGGACGCGAGGCTCGCAGCCTTCTCGGAGAGGACCGATCCGATATCGCGGCAGAGAATGAGTATTTCCGACAGGTGCGCGGAGTTTGCACAGCACAGGATCGGCGCGTGCAGGCTGATAGTTCCGACGGGCGGCGGCAAGACGCTTTCGTCACTGAGATTCGCAGTAAAGCAGTGCAGGCGCTACGGGCTGAAAAGGATAATGTACATCGCGCCGTTTATGTCGATACTTGAGCAGAACAGCGACGTTATTGCCGAGCTTGCGGGCGCTGAGAGCTTCCTTGAGCATCACTCGAATATGGCTGCGGAGCTGGACGACAGTGCTGAGCTCGAGGAGTATCAGCTCTGCGCCGAGCGCTGGGACAAGCCCGTCATCGCCACGACAATGGTGCAGTTCCTCAACACGCTGTTTTCGGCGAAGACCTCGTCTGTAAGGAGAATGCACCGCCTGTGTGATACGGTCATCATCATCGACGAGGTGCAGTCCGTACCGATAAGGTGCACCGAGCTGTTCAGCCTTGCGGTGAATTTCCTCGTGCGTCAGTGCAATGCCACGGTGGTGCTGTGCTCGGCGACACAGCCGCCCTTCAACGAGAATGAGAGATACCGCCTCGTGCTCGATAAGGACAGCGATATGACGGGCGACTGCTCACAGGATATCGAGGTCTTCAGGCGGACGGAGATAATCCCCAGGCTTGAAAAATACGGCTACAGCACTGACGAGGCGGCGGACTTCTGCTGCGAAAGGTTCAGAGAGAACGGCGACCTGCTCGTCATCGTGAATACAAAGGCACAGGCGGAGAATATGTACAAGCGGCTGAAGGAGCGGCTTTGCGGTGAGGCTTACCTGATACATCTCAGCACGAATATGTGTCCCGCACACAGAAAAAGGCGCATAGGCACTCTGCGGCGCTTCCTCAGGCGGGGCAAGCCCGTGGTGTGCGTGACCACTCAGCTCATAGAGGCGGGAGTGGATATATCGTTCAGGTGCGTGGTGCGCGCCCTTGCGGGTATGGACAATGCCGCTCAGGCGGCGGGCAGGTGCAACCGCAGCGGCGAGTACAGCAGGATATGTCCCGTATACCTCATCAACTTCAGGGAGGAGAACCTCAGCCGCCTCGGGGAGATAAAGTCCGCGCAGGATATCTCGCGGCATATCATAGCCAACACATCGGGCGACCTGCTGTCGGTGGAGGTGCAGAGCGGCTATTTCAGGGAGCTTTTCAGGCACTACAGGGACGAGCTGTCGTACAGGGTCAATGACGGGAGCGCACAGACAAGCATACTCGAGCTGCTCTCGACAGACGGCTCGCGGTGGAAGATAAAGATGGAGACTCAGCCCTTCCTCTCTCAGGCGTTCAAAACTGCGGGGACACTCTTTGAGGTCATCGACAGCAGCACGGCGAGCATTATCGTCCCCTATGACAGGACTGCGAGGGACATCATCGCGCGGCTGGAAAGCGACCCTCCGCCATTTGAAACAGCGGAGCTGCTGAGAAAGGCACAGAAGTACACCGTGAGCGTGTACGCGGGGACGGAGCTCCGACTCCACGAGCAGGGAGCTCTGCATATGAATGTGCTGGATAAGAGGTTTTACAGCCACGAATATGGCGTCACAGCAAGCGGAGCCGAGCAGGAAGTGCTCATTTACTAAAAGGAGGTGCAGGAATGCAAAAACACCGAAATACCGTTGAGTTCTGCGTATACGGGAAGAATGCCCTCTTCTCGGATGTGCTCACTCGTGCGGGCGGCGAGAAGTTCAGCTATCCCGTCCCCACGTATGAGGCGCTGAAGGGCGTGCTCCAGAGCATATACTGGAAGCCCACTTTTACGTGGTACGTAGACGCGGTAAGGATAATGAATCCGATAAAGACGGTACGCAAGGGCATACGTCCGATAAAGTACGACGGCGGCAACGACCTCGCCTACTACAGCTACCTTGAGGACGTGTGCTATCAGGTAAGGGCGCATTTTGAGTGGAACTACAACCGCCCCGAGCTCGAGAACGACAGGAACGAGCACAAGCACCACAACATTGCAAGGCGTATGATAGAGCGCGGAGGTCGGCGCGATATCTTTCTCGGCACGCGGGAGTGTCAGGGCTACGTAGAGCCGTGCGTCTTCGGCGAGGGAAAGGGTGCATACGACGGTGTGGATATGGCGCTGGCGTTTATGTACACTGCGATGATATACCCCGATGAAGCCGAAAAGGACGAGGACAGGGGCTTCCTGACCGTGTGCTTCTGTCAGCCCGAGATCAAGAACGGCATAATCGAGTTCACTCGTCCTGCGGATATCCCGTCCGAGCACAAGCGCCATATCAAGAAAATGGACATCAAGGCCTTCGGCAGGGAGTACGATAATTTCACGGGACTCGGCGAGTTTACGGGAGGTGAGGCTGATGAGCTGGACGAATGAGCTTTACAGGGTCTATGAGCTTGCAAAAGATACGGAGGAGGGCAAAGGTATGCTGCCGCTGTCGCACTCCACGGCTAATGCGCAGATAGAGGTGACAGTCAGCGAGGCGGGTGAGTTCGTTAGCGCGGCTGAGGTAGCCAAGGACAACGCGGTCACTATTATCCCCGTCACGGAGGATTCAGCCGCACGAAGCAGCGGTATCACGCCCATGCCTCTCGCGGACAAGCTCGTCTACATAGCGGGCGATTATCCGCAGTATGCCGAGGGCAAGCGCGCGGACAACTCCGAATATTTCAAAGCCTATATGGAGCAGCTCGGCGGCTGGTGCAAGAGCGAGTATTCGCACTACGCCATTACTGCGATATACGCCTACCTCGAAAAAAGGCAGCTGCTGCACGACCTTGTGCAGAGCGGCATTATCGAGGTGGACGAAGTGAGCGGGAAATTCACCGACAAGAAGCTCAACGCCATCGCACAGGAGGACGCCTTCGTGCGCTTCATAGTCAGCGGGCGGGAGCTCTGCTACACGTGGCTCGACAAAGACCTGCATAGGCTGTTTCAGGAATACTACGAATCAACGCTCGGCAGCTGCGGGCTCAGCTATGCCGACGGAAAAACAGGGGCGATAACCTACAAGCACCCTGCCAAGATAAGAAACAGCGGAGACAAGGCGAAGCTCATCTCCGCAAATGACAGCACCAACTACACCTTCCGCGGACGGTTCGCGAGCAAGGAGGAAGCCTTTGCGGTGAGCTACGAGTTCTCGCAGAAGGTGCATATCGCGCTGAAATGGCTGATATCGAGGCAGTATGTCTCGCACGTGAAGGAGAAGACGGGCGAGGTCGTTACGTACAACCCGTTCAGCTTCGATACGCTGCAGCTGCTCGTGTGGAACAGCGCGCTCGGCTTCGTTCCGAGAGTGACCGAGAGCATATTCGATATGTTCAGTGAGACCGAGGAATACGACGCAACCTTGCGCTTCCCCGATATGCTCGACAGAATGTTCAGAAGCGGCAGGGAGAGCGCTCTCCCCGAGAGCAAGGTAATGATAATGGGACTTGACGCCGCCACCACGGGCAGACTTTCCATTGCGCTGTACTCCGAGCTCTCCGAGTCCGACTTCTACGCCAATCTGAAGAAGTGGCACAGCGGTACCGCGTGGAGAAGGTACAATGCCAAGCTCGGGAAGGTGGTCACGGATTCCTGCAGTCTGCCGCTAATAGCAAAATGCCTATACGGTACGGAGCAGGGCGGTATGCTCGAATGCGACAAAAAGCAGATGGGCGATACGGTGCTGAGGCTGCTCCCGTGTGTGACCGAGGGAAAGCGCCTGCCGCATGATGTGGTCGCGCGGCTGTGTACGAACGCCTCGTCGCCGCTGTCCTACGAGAAGGAATACAATCACAGGAACGTGCTTGAAACAGCCTGCGCCCTCATCAGGAAGGAGCAGGCAGAGCACGGTAACAATCTTTATTGCAAAGGAGAGATAAATATGGCATACGACCCGAACTGCACCGACAGAAGCTACCTATACGGCTGTCTGCTCGCGATAGCCGACAAGGCAGAGAGCGACACCTATGAGGGCGAAAAGCGCGTCACCAACGCAAGAAGGCTGTGGAGCGCCTTCGCGGCAAGACCCTATCAGACGTGGCAGATAATCGAGGAGAGGATAGAGCCCTACCTCGAAAAAGACCAAGGGAAAATGGTGTGGTACACCAAGAAGCTGAATGAGATAATGGCGAAGATGTCGCCCGAGGACTTCACCGACAACAGCAGGCTCTCGCCGATGTATCTGCTGGGCTTCCACCACTACAACGCTCTTCTTTGGGGCGGAAACAACGATACCGACAATAACGGGGAGGATTAAAAAATGAGCGTACTTCAGAACAAGATAGATTTTTCAGTGATAATCACAGCCAAGAATGCAAATCCCAACGGCGACCCGCTCAACGGCAACCGTCCGCGCGAGAATTACGACGGCTTCGGCGAGATAAGCGATGTCTGCATCAAGAGAAAGATACGCAACCGTTTACAGGATATGGGCGAGAGGATATTCGTACAGTCCGATGACAGGTGCGACGACGGCCAGAAGAGCCTTCACGACAGGGCAAAGTCCTGCGAGGCACTTGCGGCTCTCAGCAACAAGAAGAACACCGACAGGGACGAATTCGCGAAGGCTGCCTGCGCAGAATGGATAGATGTGCGCAGCTTCGGACAGGTCTTCGCTTTCAAGGGCGACCCTGTTTCAGTGGGTGTGAGAGGTCCTGTGTCGATACAGCAGGCGGAGAGCGTTTCACCTGTGGATATTGTGAGTATGCAGATAACGAAGAGCGTCAACGGCGAGAGTATCAAGGATAGCAACAAGGATAGCAAAGCTTCCGATACTATGGGCAGAAAGCACAAGGTCGATTTCGCGGTGTATGTCTTCCACGGCAGCATAAACTGCCAGCTCGCCGAAAAGACGGGCTTTACAGAGGAGGACGCCGAGAAGATAAAGCTCGCGCTCGAAACGCTGTTCGAGAACGACTGCTCGTCCGCAAGACCCGAGGGCAGTATGGAGGTCAGACGCGTTTACTGGTACAGGCACGACAGCAAGACTCCGAAATATTCGTCGGCGAGAGTGCACCGCCTGCTCAGCGTCACTCTGAAGGAGGGCATCGACAGACCGCGCCGTTTCGAGGACTACGACATCAGCCTCGATAAGCTCGATGGTCTGACGCCCGAGATATTCGAGGGCTGAGATGTACAGCGAGGACGAGTACCTGCTGCTTTCGGGGATACAGCACTTTGCGTTCTGCCGCAGACAGTGGGCGCTCATTCATATTGAGCAGCAGTGGGCGGAGAACTACCGCACCGCTGACGGTGAAGTTATGCACCGCAATGTCCACGACGCGGGCTTTCACGAGAAGCGCGGCGATATCGTAACGGCGCGAGCTATGGCGGTATCGTCCGCGAGGCTCGGTATCAGCGGCGAATGTGACGCCGTCGAATTCCGACGCGATGACTCGGGGATAGAGATATTCGGACTTGAGGGCAGATATTCCGTAACCCCCGTCGAGTACAAGCGCGGCAAGCCAAAGGAGGACGGCAGCGACGAAATGCAGCTTGCGGCTCAGGCAATGTGCCTCGAGGAGATGCTGTGCTGCATGATAGCGGAGGGCTTCCTCTTCTACGGCGAGACCCGCCGCAGGACAAGGGTGCTCATAGACGAGGAGCTCCGCCGAAGAACGGAGACGGCTCTGAGGGAGATGCACGAGCTCTTCCGCAGGAGATATACCCCGAAGGTGCGGCGGACGAAGGCGTGCAATGCCTGCTCGCTGAAAAATATCTGTCTGCCCGTGCTGTGCTCGGAGAAGAGCGCAAGAGCTCATATAAAGGCGATGATAGAGGGGGAGGACTGATATGAAAAAGCTGCTGAATACGCTGTATATCACCTCTCCCGACAGGTATCTCTCGCTCGACGGCGAGAACGTTGTCATACTCGCGGACGGCAGCGAGCTCGGGCGGGTGCCGCTGCATAACCTCGAGCGCATTATGACGTTCGGCTACACGGGAGCAAGCCCCGCTCTTATGGGGAAGTGCGCCCGCGACGGCATAGAGCTCGTATTTATGAGCGGCAGCGGAAGGTTCCTTGCTCGGGTAGAGGGCGAGGTCAGCGGTAATGTTCTTCTGAGAAGGGAGCAGTACCGCATAGCCGACGACGATAAAAGGTCGCTCGATATCGCGAGGGGCATTATCTGCGCAAAGCTCTTCAACAGCAGGTGGACGGTCGAGCGAGCGCTCCGCGACCACGCCCTGCGCGTGGATACGGTGAAGCTGAAGCATTGCAGCGAGCTGCTGAAAGGCTCCGCAGGGGCTGCCTATGAGGCAGCGGATATGGACACTCTTCGCGGTATCGAGGGCGAGGGCGCACAGGTGTATTTCTCGGTGCTGGACGATATGATATTGCAGCAGAAGGATGATTTCACCTTCACTGTCAGGAGCAAGCGTCCGCCGAAGGACAACGTCAATGCGCTGCTGTCGCTGGCATATTCGCTCGCGGCGAGTATGTGCACCTCTGCACTCACGGCGGTCGGGCTCGACCCGTATGTCGGCTTTATGCATACCGACCGTCCCGGGCGGCGTTCGCTTGCTCTCGACCTCGTGGAGGAGCTCAGGTCGCCGCTGTGTGACAGGTTCGTGCTCACGCTCATAAACAAGAAAATGATATCGGCGGACGACCTCGAAAAGCGCGAGGACGGCGCTGTTATGCTGACCGAAAAGGGCAGAAAAGCCTTCTTCACGGCGTGGCAGTCGCGCAAGAATGACGAGCTGAGGCACCCATTCCTCGACGAAAAGCTCGAATGGGGAATGGTGCCGTACTCGCAGGCTCTGCTGCTCGCAAGGTTCATCAGGGGCGATCTCGACGCCTATCCGCCGTTTATGTGGAAGTGATACTATGCTCGTACTGATAACCTATGATGTCAACACAACGGATAATGCGGGGAAAAAGCGCCTGAGGCACGTTGCAAAGCAGTGCGTGAACTACGGCGTGAGAGTTCAGAATTCCGTGTTTGAATGTGAGCTCGACCCCGCGCAGTGCCGTCTGCTCAAGCAGCGGCTTACAGAGGAGATCGACGAAGAGCGCGACAGTCTGCGCTTTTACTACCTCGGCGACGGCAAAAAAGCCAAGGTCGAGCACATCGGCGCCAAGCAGACGCTGAAGGTCGATGAACCTCTGATATTCTGATGCGAATGGTAAGCTCACATTAAAACGCCGCATCATTCGCACCGCAAAAACTGTGCTTCTGAGCTGTCGGCAGACCACGCCGCGCAGCAAAAAAGCACCTTTATTCGCAGAAATGTGCATTTTCGGCTCGAAGAGCCTATGTTTTGTGTGCATTTTTGCTGTCGCTCCCTTCACAGGGAGCGTGGATTGAAATACTATATAAAATCTGCTCCTTTTGGCTTTTCTATTGTCGCTCCCTTCACAGGGAGCGTGGATTGAAATCTCGATACTTTTGTCGGTCTTGATTTTCTTATCGCCGTCGCTCCCTTCACAGGGAGCGTGGATTGAAATATCAAAGAGTGAGACATAAAGGCGTAGTAACTGGCGTCGCTCCCTTCACAGGGAGCGTGGATTGAAATCCGCTCCCCATTACCACGGCTTAGCATTATTAGGTCGCTCCCTTCACAGGGAGCGTGGATTGAAATAGCAGGAAATTTTTGAATACCGTCAAACAGAATAGTCGCTCCCTTCACAGGGAGCGTGGATTGAAATAGATACCACGTCCACGCGCCCGCATACATATCTGTCGTCGCTCCCTTCACAGGGAGCGTGGATTGAAATCCGTCCTTTGTCATAGATTCCAAAACAGCTATAACGTCGCTCCCTTCACAGGGAGCGTGGATTGAAATGCGCCTGCATTTTTATGAAGCCGACGGTGTCATCGTCGCTCCCTTCACAGGGAGCGTGGATTGAAATCGCCATCTCTCCATTAGGGACAAACGTCGGGTCGCCGTCGCTCCCTTCACAGGGAGCGTGGATTGAAATGTCGCACCGAAGAGGGTTTAACACCTTGTCCCGGTCGCTCCCTTCACAGGGAGCGTGGATTGAAATTCGAGCAAATTAGAGGCTATGCACTTTTACAGCCGTCGCTCCCTTCACAGGGAGCGTGGATTGAAATCCCCCTATCGTTACCTATGATATGCATACAAGCCGTCGCTCCCTTCACAGGGAGCGTGGATTGAAATGGGGCGGTGCACTCCTGTGCACTGCCCTTAATTGGTCGCTCCCTTCACAGGGAGCGTGGATTGAAATAGACCTTTGATGACGTTATTCCCTTTGGGTTGCGTCGCTCCCTTCACAGGGAGCGTGGATTGAAATGGAATAACGAGGAGCAAGGTCAGCACCCTCGCAGTCGCTCCCTTCACAGGGAGCGTGGATTGAAATCCCCCTATCGTTACCTATGATATGCATACAAGCCGTCGCTCCCTTCACAGGGAGCGTGGATTGAAATAATTGCCGATATGTTGAGCAAAAATGGGACACCGGGTCGCTCCCTTCACAGGGAGCGTGGATTGAAATATAAGCTGTCTTGAAATAAGAGAGTATTTCGGAGGTCGCTCCCTTCACAGGGAGCGTGGATTGAAATCATGAGGAAATGGAGGTGTACGACGTTGAGCAGTGTCGCTCCCTTCACAGGGAGCGTGGATTGAAATGCGATAGCACTTGCAGCGTTCTCGGCTGCCTTTGTCAGTCGCTCCCTTCACAGGGAGCGTGGATTGAAATGGTGCGGAAGGTGCACAGCGGCATTCCCGCAATAGTCGCTCCCTTCACAGGGAGCGTGGATTGAAATACATCTCGACAAGACGGATACTGTTCCGCCTTTTGTCGCTCCCTTCACAGGGAGCGTGGATTGAAATACCGCGACAGTGAACTTACAGGAAGAAACGCCGCGTCGCTCCCTTCACAGGGAGCGTGGATTGAAATCGTATGGGGCGGCTTTGCTGTTCTATGCGAAAGGACGTCGCTCCCTTCACAGGGAGCGTGGATTGAAATGTATATATTATCGTAAGCAATTAGCCCTTGCGCTGTCGCTCCCTTCACAGGGAGCGTGGATTGAAATTTGTTGGCAAAACAGAACGTGCTTTTATGACAATGTCGCTCCCTTCACAGGGAGCGTGGATTGAAATTCTGTTTCGGGGGGGTCTACGCCATCCCCCCCCCGAAGTCGCTCCCTTCACAGGGAGCGTGGATTGAAATCTCGATGGTCTGAGCGAACTGGATACCAGTCAGCGTCGCTCCCTTCACAGGGAGCGTGGATTGAAATCGCAGGCAGTCCCGAGTCATAATGGACCGATACGTCGCTCCCTTCACAGGGAGCGTGGATTGAAATTCGGCAGGACATTTAGCTCGTGCCAGTTGATCCGTAGTCGCTCCCTTCACAGGGAGCGTGGATTGAAATACTCCCTGACTACTTTCTACATACTATCTGGAGGTCGCTCCCTTCACAGGGAGCGTGGATTGAAATAAGTCTCTGGCTGAGTATAACCGCTTCCTTGCTTCACGTCGCTCCCTTCACAGGGAGCGTGGATTGAAATGCATTTGCATACTTACATATGCGTCACCTGTTTGGTCGCTCCCTTCACAGGGAGCGTGGATTGAAATACAGTCTTGTATAGTGTGATACCGTCTCTGTAGGTCGCTCCCTTCACAGGGAGCGTGGATTGAAATTTCTGTGCTGATGGTAAGCACATCAGCTCCATCGTCGCTCCCTTCACAGGGAGCGTGGATTGAAATGATGATGTACAGGCGCTGAAGATAGGTGATAATAAGTCGCTCCCTTCACAGGGAGCGTGGATTGAAATCTTGGATAATATCTGAGTAGCTGTATCAGGGATATGTCGCTCCCTTCACAGGGAGCGTGGATTGAAATAGAGTTATAGATTTAGGCACTAATAAGGTAGTCAGTCGCTCCCTTCACAGGGAGCGTGGATTGAAATAATGTGTTTCCTTGTCCGAATCCACTTGAAGTAGTCGCTCCCTTCACAGGGAGCGTGGATTGAAATCGACAAGGAGCGCTTTGCCTTCGAGCTGCTGATGTCGCTCCCTTCACAGGGAGCGTGGATTGAAATCCTTTTTGCCGCCTGTAAAGCGCCTTATAAATCCTAGTCGCTCCCTTCACAGGGAGCGTGGATTGAAATAACGGCAAGATAGAGATAACCGACACCAAATATAAGGTCGCTCCCTTCACAGGGAGCGTGGATTGAAATATATAACGAACTAAGCCAACCTAACACTTAATATCCGTCGCTCCCTTCACAGGGAGCGTGGATTGAAATATCGACGCCTGTTTTATCGGGGCAAGGTGTAAGGTCGCTCCCTTCACAGGGAGCGTGGATTGAAATATATACTTGTTATCAAGTAGGCTTTGTCGGCGAGTATGTCGCTCCCTTCACAGGGAGCGTGGATTGAAATAATGTTAATCCCATTATCAGCTATGACCTGCTTAGTGTCGCTCCCTTCACAGGGAGCGTGGATTGAAATATCAATATAAGCATCTCCGTACCTATCATTTGGTAGTCGCTCCCTTCACAGGGAGCGTGGATTGAAATCTCTGCAATATGTGTCGGTTTTCAGCTTTATTCAGTCGCTCCCTTCACAGGGAGCGTGGATTGAAATATTACTTGATTTAATATACCTAACCATAAAACTCAGTCGCTCCCTTCACAGGGAGCGTGGATTGAAATATCTGTTGGGTCTGCACCATCTCCGCTGATACCTGTCGCTCCCTTCACAGGGAGCGTGGATTGAAATAGCATATTATAGATCAAGCAGCTTGGGTATCTCCGTCGCTCCCTTCACAGGGAGCGTGGATTGAAATTAATGTGATAATCCCTCGGTCAAGTAGTGTCTTTGTCGCTCCCTTAACAGGGAGCGTGGATTGAAATAAGCTCATTCCAAGTGTCTACTGCACCAGACCAAGGGTCGCTCCCTTCACAGGGAGCGTGGATTGAAATTGATTTTAAGACACAGATTACAAATAACGGTCCCTGGTCGCTCCCTTCACAGGGAGCGTGGATTGAAATGCTTGTTTCCTGTTCCGAGACAGTCGGATTATCGGTCGCTCCCTTCACAGGGAGCGTGGATTGAAATCTCCGTGAATATGCCTTCCGGTATACAGGATAGGTCGCTCCCTTCACAGGGAGCGTGGATTGAAATCTTTCGGAAATCATTATGAATATACTCCGAGTTACGTCGCTCCCTTCACAGGGAGCGTGGATTGAAATTGTCCGCATTGCAGCGCTGATATGAGAGGTGATACAGTCGCTCCCTTCACAGGGAGCGTGGATTGAAATTTTGATATATGAGCGGTATATCTCAGTTTTCGGGTCGCTCCCTTCACAGGGAGCGTGGATTGAAATTTGATAGCAACGGCAGGGAAGCCGAACCTTGCCGTCGCTCCCTTCACAGGGAGCGTGGATTGAAATATACCGATTGCAGAGAAAGCATTTTCTGACTTCAGTCGCTCCCTTCACAGGGAGCGTGGATTGAAATGTCCTCAAAGTTAGGACATTGAGGTCTGCAAGGGGAACGTCGCTCCCTTCACAGGGAGCGTGGATTGAAATGATGTCGTGCACTATACAATCGTTATACGGCGGTACAAGTCGCTCCCTTCACAGGGAGCGTGGATTGAAATAAAACACGGTATAAAGCCAATAAAGCATAGTAGGTCGCTCCCTTCACAGGGAGCGTGGATTGAAATCGCCTTTTTCTGTTCGCCACTCGCCCAAGCCGCAGTCGCTCCCTTCACAGGGAGCGTGGATTGAAATTGCTCTATCTCGACCCTGTCACCGGGGACGAACTCAGTCGCTCCCTTCACAGGGAGCGTGGATTGAAATAAAATCCCAACCCGCCGAATCAAGGGCTATTTTGAGTCGCTCCCTTCACAGGGAGCGTGGATTGAAATTATCAATCGGCTCATAGTTGTGGTATCATAGTCAGAAGTCGCTCCCTTCACAGGGAGCGTGGATTGAAATTGAGAAAGAGTACATCTTGACTGTAAAGGAGCAGTCGCTCCCTTCACAGGGAGCGTGGATTGAAATGCCGTAAAATTCCCGACTACAAGGAATTTAAGAGCTATGTCGCTCCCTTCACAGGGAGCGTGGATTGAAATACACTCTCCTAAGGAGACCAAACGCCTTGCGTCCTGGTCGCTCCCTTCACAGGGAGCGTGGATTGAAATCACGGTAATGCATAACGCAAACAAGTAGTCGATAAAGTCGCTCCCTTCACAGGGAGCGTGGATTGAAATTGACATCACAGAGGGCTATGAGTTATCTGGTTTCCCGTCGCTCCCTTCACAGGGAGCGTGGATTGAAATAGCAAATGAGCATTTTGTTTTACTTATATAGCAGGTCGCTCCCTTCACAGGGAGCGTGGATTGAAATGTACAAAAGCCAGTCTACACAAGTAGCAACATCGTCGCTCCCTTCACAGGGAGCGTGGATTGAAATGCATAGGCTCGGGGCGTTTTTTGCTTCGCATAGGCGTCGCTCCCTTCACAGGGAGCGTGGATTGAAATAGCAAATGAGCATTTTGTTTTACTTATATAGCAGAGTCGCTCCCTTCACAGGGAGCGTGGATTGAAATCATTTATATCACCTCATTTTCGTGAGTGAGATATGTCGCTCCCTTCACAGGGAGCGTGGATTGAAATCAAGTTTTCAAAGAAAAAATGAAATTTTTTAGCTGTCGCTCCCTTCACAGGGAGCGTGGATTGAAATTTACCCATTATAATGATGATCCTGACCTGTGCCGAAGTCGCTCCCTTCACAGGGAGCGTGGATTGAAATTGCGAGTTGTTGAGCCACGGATAAAGCATATCCAGTCGCTCCCTTCACAGGGAGCGTGGATTGAAATACTACCATCACAAGCATCAAACCTTTTGAAACCAGTCGCTCCCTTCACAGGGAGCGTGGATTGAAATATCTACGGAGGAGGAAATGACGATGGGAAGAATGGTCGCTCCCTTCACAGGGAGCGTGGATTGAAATTCATTAGGTACGAATACCCTTGTGAGTCGGTCAAGTCGCTCCCTTCACAGGGAGCGTGGATTGAAATCGATTGACGCTCCTAACCTCATCGAGCCTGCAATGTCGCTCCCTTCACAGGGAGCGTGGATTGAAATCTTGATGAGCTCCTGCTGGAACCCTGTGAGATTCTCGGTCGCTCCCTTCACAGGGAGCGTGGATTGAAATAAAGACCGGCTCGACCTCTCCCGTCTCACAACGTCGCTCCCTTCACAGGGAGCGTGGATTGAAATAGCGGGTTGAAGCGTATCCATGCGCCGCACTCGGTCGCTCCCTTCACAGGGAGCGTGGATTGAAATACGGTCGTCGGAGTTACCGTTGACCTCTGCGGCGGTCGCTCCCTTCACAGGGAGCGTGGATTGAAATCACGGTAATGCATAACGCAAACAGTAGTCGATAAGTCGCTCCCTTCACAGGGAGCGTGGATTGAAATGCCCCCCAGCGGCAACCCGAGCCTATGCGAAGTCTGTCGCTCCCTTCACAGGGAGCGTGGATTGAAATATAGGATTACCCCCTAAATAAATTAAAATAGATTTAGGTCGCTCCCTTCACAGGGAGCGTGGATTGAAATTCAACAATGGAGAAGATTTTGTGGATAAGGATTGGGTCGCTCCCTTCACAGGGAGCGTGGATTGAAATACGTGAAACAATATAGCAACTGGACATCTGACCCGTCGCTCCCTTCACAGGGAGCGTGGATTGAAATATTACCGAGCTTGTATTCCGTGTAAACAGGCTGTTGTCGCTCCCTTCACAGGGAGCGTGGATTGAAATATCTGTGCTTAGTCAGCTCAGTGGTGTCGTAACGGCTGTCGCTCCCTTCACAGGGAGCGTGGATTGAAATATCAATCAGAATCAAACAATCGGAATAGTCTACAAGGTCGCTCCCTTCACAGGGAGCGTGGATTGAAATATTTTTAATTACTCCTTATAATTATTTGCAGACGTCGCTCCCTTCACAGGGAGCGTGGATTGAAATATAGTTGCTCTTGCCTTTATCGTAGAACATCTTCTTGTCGCTCCCTTCACAGGGAGCGTGGATTGAAATATTTTTTACTCCTTTATATTATTTACAGACCCTCCGTCGCTCCCTTCACAGGGAGCGTGGATTGAAATTCAGTGTGCTGATATTGAGTGCAGGATATTTCAGTCGCTCCCTTCACAGGGAGCGTGGATTGAAATATACAATTAATCCTTTCAAATTATTTGCAGACCCGTCGCTCCCTTCACAGGGAGCGTGGATTGAAATAGCGGGTATTGCCTGTACTGTCATAAATGTCAAAAGTCGCTCCCTTCACAGGGAGCGTGGATTGAAATGGACAGTCCTTGTCGAGCTTGTAAGTTTTGATATAGTCGCTCCCTTCACAGGGAGCGTGGATTGAAATCAGTTTCGGCAATCGCAAAAGAGAGAAATTTCGTCGTCGCTCCCTTCACAGGGAGCGTGGATTGAAATTGTAGTATCTACGACTTCGGGAAGATCCACCGTTGGTCGCTCCCTTCACAGGGAGCGTGGATTGAAATTATGATTAAGTCCACAAAGGGTTAAGATTATAGGTCGCTCCCTTCACAGGGAGCGTGGATTGAAATCTTACCATTTGCAAAAACGTCGGCAAACGCTTCCGCCGTCGCTCCCTTCACAGGGAGCGTGGATTGAAATATTTTTAATTACTCCTTATAATTATTTGCAGACCGTCGCTCCCTTCACAGGGAGCGTGGATTGAAATAAGATGCAGCGTGTCAGGGCCTTTGTTCCATTCCCGTCGCTCCCTTCACAGGGAGCGTGGATTGAAATAACAGCGGATATGGATTATGCTGCAAACAGCCTGTCGTCGCTCCCTTCACAGGGAGCGTGGATTGAAATTCGTATATTTATATAGATAGCTATGATACTATCAGTCGCTCCCTTCACAGGGAGCGTGGATTGAAATAAGCAGCTGCGTGACCTCGTGAATTGCAACACCACGTCGCTCCCTTCACAGGGAGCGTGGATTGAAATACGGTTATGTATGAGCTACGAGCGATTCAAGGTTGTCGCTCCCTTCACAGGGAGCGTGGATTGAAATTATCGCGTCCGTTACTGTATCGGTATTCTCAACGTCGCTCCCTTCACAGGGAGCGTGGATTGAAATCATGTACAGGTCGAGGGAACGATACCGTCAGGCAGGTCGCTCCCTTCACAGGGAGCGTGGATTGAAATTTGTCAGTGTATTTGCCTGTTCTGAGCGTTCCTTCAGTCGCTCCCTTCACAGGGAGCGTGGATTGAAATATTTTCTCGATGTCGCTCGATTCGGGGTATGAAAGTCGCTCCCTTCACAGGGAGCGTGGATTGAAATTTTTACTGATAAAGGCGAACTTGAGAAAGTTACTCTGTCGCTCCCTTCACAGGGAGCGTGGATTGAAATCCTCGAGCAGCTCGGCTATGTCAGTGAGAAACGCACGTCGCTCCCTTCACAGGGAGCGTGGATTGAAATGACGCCGCCGACCAGAGAGCGCAGGTGCAGATATGTCGCTCCCTTCACAGGGAGCGTGGATTGAAATGCCCATCAGGCGCTCTTCCGAGCGCCCGAGGTTGTCGCTCCCTTCACAGGGAGCGTGGATTGAAATAAGGCTACGGGCAAGTTGGTCACAATTGACGGCGTCGCTCCCTTCGCAGGTCAGAGCAGAAAAGGCGCCGATGTCCGCTCAGAACACCAGCGCCTCTATGACCGAATTTGACACGAGGAAGCCCTCGGGAGTGAGCGACACACGCTCGCCGTCGAATCTTACGTAGCCCGCCTTCACGAGTGCGGGCAGCTTTTTTTCTATGTCGGAGCGATGCTCGGGGACGTCTGTGAGGTCGAGCCCCTCCGCAAGTCTGAGCCTTAACATTGCGTATTCCTCGAAGCCGCAGGGGTGCTCGTCCGTGACCTCAGTCGGCTGGACATCAGCCCCGATAAATGCCGATATATCGCGCGGTACTGCAAACCTTCCGCCGCCGCAGCACGAGTGAGCGGCAGGTCCGATTCCGAGGTAGTCCTCACACCTCCAGTAGCGGCAGTTATGGCGGCTCTCGAAGCCCGCTTTCGCGAAGTTGGAGACCTCGTACTGCTCAAAGCCGTGTCTGCCGAGCTCGCGCACCGCAAGCAGGTAGAGCTCCGCTGTGGCGTCCTCGTCGGGGAGGGAGGCTTTCACCTCGCCGCAGTCGAACGGAGTGCCGTCCTCTATCTTGAGGATATAGGCAGAAACGTGCTGTATCGGGAGCTCCGCGAGAGTGCCTATAGAAGCCGTGAGGCTGTCGGGAGTCTGTGTTGGTATGCCGAGCATAAGGTCGCAGGAGATGTTGCGGAAGCCCGCTTCTGCCGCGTCTCTGACTGCTCTTGCGGCACGTTCTGCGGAGTGCGACCGCCCGAGGAGCTTCAGCTCCGCGTCGCACATAGACTGCACGCCTATCGAGAGCCTGTTTATGCCTGCATTACGCAGTCCCGCGAGCTTTTCGGGCGTGAGGGTGTTAGGGTTGGCTTCGAGGGTTATCTCCGCGTGTGGGTCGAGGTCGAAGCTTCGCCCAATCTCCGAGACTATTTCCGAGAGCTGCTCCGCCGTCAGCAGCGAGGGCGTACCTCCGCCGAAATAGACCGTGTCCACCGTGCGGGACTTGTCCGAATAGTGCCGTATATTGCGCAGTACCGCATTAACGTAAAGCTCCGCCTGCACCTTGCTGTAGCAGACGGAGTAGAAATCGCAGTATCCGCATTTTTTTCCGCAGAATGGGACGTGCACATAGATACCGAGCGTATTCATGAGACGGGGTCAATGCGTATCGCGGGCGTCATCTTGAAGAAGAATGCGTTCACAAGGCGCGGCACGATGAACTTCGCAAGGAGCAGCCCGACGGTGATAAGGAGCTCGAAGTCCTTTATCCACTCGTAGCTCGTGCCCATTGTTTTCGGAGCACCGAGGTATGTAGCGACTATCCCCGCGAACATCAGTATGCTGAAAATGGCGTTGAAGATGGTCGCGCCCTTGCCGTTGACTATCCTTCTGCCGCACTTCATACATACCCTTCCGCGCGAATTCAGCTGACCCGCCATCGCCTTTGTTATCGGGTTGAACGACTTTTCCCCGCAGTTGGGGCATTTATAAATACTCATATCCGTATCCTTTCTTATTTCTCCGTGGGCACTTCAAGCTCGGGGAGCTCCCTTGCAAGCGGCGCTTCCTTAGGCTCTCTGAGCTCGGAGACTTCTTTTGTCGCGGGGACTTCTCTCAGCCAGCGGAGAGCGTGCTTCTTCTTCCTCCTGCGGAGAGAGCGGGCTCTGCCGAATATGCGGAAGCTGTCAAGTACGACGAGCCCGAGCGCGAACACCGCGAGCGAGCAGGCAGTCCACACGATGTCGAGCTTGTCCCATTTCAGCGCCGCTATGACGAGCACAGCCGCGACTGTCACGAAGAGGAGCAGACCTATCTCGCGCAGGGTGATTTTCAGCCTGCGGAAGAGGTTGCGCGAAAATGCCTTGTCCGAGGGAGAACGCTCCGCCATTACGGACAGCACGCACAGTATGAAGAATACCGCCGCACAGCCTGCCAAAATATAGTTGAGAACCATTTTCTCCCTCCTTGTGTTTTTGTAGGGACGCCCATCGGGCGTCCGCCAATTCCCGAAACAATGTGAATCAGTATTTTGTAGGGGCGGCGTTTCGCCGCCCGTCAGTTCCGTACCAGTGAACATATTGCAGGATTTGCGGGCGGCGGGACGCCGCCCCTACAATATGTTGTAGTTACGAATCAAGTTTGAGCACGCTCATAAAGGCTTCCTGCGGCACCTCTACCGTACCGAGCTGGCGCATACGCTTCTTGCCTTCCTTCTGCTTTTCGAGGAGCTTCTTCTTTCGTGTGATATCGCCGCCGTAGCACTTCGCGAGCACGTCCTTGCGCATTGCCTTGACTGTCTCGCGGGCGATTATCTTTCCGCCTATCGCCGCTTGTATCGGCACCTCGAAGAGCTGGCGGGGGATGTTGTCCTTGAGCTTTTCTGCTATCTTGCGTGCTCTCGGATATGCCTTGTCCGCGTGGATTATGAAGCTCAGCGCGTCCACAATGTCGCCGTTGAGCAGTATATCGAGCTTTACGAGCTTGGACGGCGTGTAGCCGAGCATCTCGTAGTCGAAGCTCGCATAGCCCTTGGTGCGCGATTTCAGCACGTCGAAGAAGTCGTACACTATTTCGTTCAGCGGGAGCTCGTAGTGGAGCTCAACACGCGTATCATCGAGGTATTTCATATCCTTGAACACGCCGCGTCTGTCCTGACACAGCTCCATTATGTTGCCGACGAATTCCGACGGCGAGAGTATACTCGCCTTGACCATTGGCTCCTCTGCGGTCTGTATGAGGGCGGGGTCGGGGTAGTTGGTGGGGTTGTCGATGTACTGTACGTCGCCGTTTGTCATCGTGACCTTGTATATAACCGACGGGGCTGTCGTGATGAGGTCGAGGTTGTACTCGCGCTCAAGGCGCTCCTGAATTATCTCCATATGGAGCAGTCCGAGGAAGCCGCAGCGGAAGCCGAAGCCGAGCGCGATAGAGGTCTCTGGCTCGAAGGAAAGGGAGGCGTCGTTGAGCTGGAGCTTTTCGAGAGCCTCGCGGAGGTCGCCGTATTTCGCGCCGTCCGCGGGATAAATACCCGAGAATACCATGGGGTTGACCTTGCGGTAGCCGGGGAGCGGCTCGTCGCACGGCTCGTCGTCGTTGGTGACGGTGTCGCCGACGCGGGTGTCGCCGATGGATTTGATAGAAGCCGCAATGTAGCCTACCTCGCCGGCTTCGAGCGAGCCGTTGTTCACGAGGCTTGTGGCGTCCATGAAGCCTGCCTCAACTACGGTGAAAACAGCTCCCGTAGCCATAAGGCGGATATTGTCGCCGACTTTGACGCGTCCCTCCTTCACGCGGACGTAGATGATAACGCCCTTGTAGGAGTCGTAGTAGCTGTCGAAGATGAGGGCTTTCAGCGGCTTCTCGGTGTCGCCCTGCGGAGCGGGTACGTCAGTGACGATGCGCTCGAGGACTTCCTCGATGTTTATGCCCATTTTCGCGGAGATACGCGGCGCGTCCATAGCGGGTATGCCAATCACGTTCTCAACCTCCGTGCAGACTCTCTCGGGGGCGGCTGAGGGCAGGTCTATCTTGTTTACCACAGGCACTACCTCAAGGTCGTGCTCAATGGCAAGGTAGGTGTTCGCGAGGGTCTGAGCCTCGATTCCCTGCGAGGCGTCCACCACGAGGATAGCTCCCTCGCACGCCGCGAGCGAGCGCGAGACCTCGTAGTTGAAGTCAACGTGACCGGGGGTGTCGATGAGGTTGAAGATGTAGTCCTCGCCGTCCTTGGCGGTGTATTTGAGGCGGACGGCGCGCGCCTTTATCGTGATTCCGCGCTCGCGCTCGATGTCCATATTGTCGAGGAGCTGGTCCTCCATATCGCGCACCGCGACCGTCTCGGTCTTTTCGAGGATACGGTCGGCGAGCGTCGATTTGCCGTGGTCTATATGAGCAATAATGCAGAAATTCCTTATCTTATCGTTAGCCAAAATAATACCTCTCTTCGCGTGTTCGCATATTTATACAGTATAAGTATATCATAAAGGGAGCGATAATGCAAGAATTTTTTATCGCAGTACATTATGCACGTATTGACAACCCACCGCCGCCGATGTATAATCGTAGTAGAAAACGAAGGAGTGAGGATATGCACAGGGTGTTCGGAGTGAAGGAAAATGCGGAATACCGCGACAGAGAGGGCGCTTACATCATTCCCGTCCGCGGGGATAAGGTCGGCGTGGTGAGGATTCCCAAGGGCTATTTTCTCGTCGGCGGAGGCATTGAGGACGGCGAATCGCACACCGACTGCCTCGTGCGTGAGTGCAGGGAGGAGACGGGTTATACGGTCGCAGTAGGGGAGAGGCTCTGCACGGCGGAAACATACCTGTTTCACAGCTCTATCGGCTACTTTCACCCGATACAGACCTACTACCGCGGGGAATTCATCGCGCAGGAGACAGCTCCGACGGAGAGCGACCACGAGTTTATGTGGGTCAGATATGAAGATATCAAGGGTAAGATGTTCTTTGAGATGCAGGACTGGGCGCTGAAAAAAGCCCTTGAAAAGCGCTGTGGGAGCGGCATAATTTCAGCAAATATGAACAGGAGGGATAGTATGATAAGAGAGGCAGACAGGAGCGAGCTCTCCGTGTGTGCGGACGTCATCAGGCGGAGCTTTATGACAGTGGCGGACGAATTCGGCTTCACGCCCGAAAATGCGCCGCTGTTCGTGGCTTTCGCAATGACGGCAGAGAAGCTCACCGACCAGCTCGATAACCAGCACCGCCTGATGTACGTTTACATCTGCGACGATAAGATAGTCGGCTTCTTTTCGCTGCTTATGCGCAGCGAGAGCGAGTGCGAGCTCGGCAGCCTCTCCGTGCTTCCCGCGTACAGGCACAGAGGTATAGGCGAGGAGCTCGTCAGACAAGCCGCAGACAGCGCACGGAGCGCGGGCTGTACGCTGATGAAGCTTAGCATCGTCGAGGAGAATACCGTCCTGCGCGGGTGGTACGAGAGGCTCGGAGCCGTCCATACGGGCACCGAAAAATTCGACTTTTTCCCGTTCACCTGCGGGTATATGGAGATAGCACTATGAGGCATCTGTGTGAGATATCCCGCGAGGGACGCGATATCCTCGCCTCAGACGAGATGAATATGACCCGCGGTTTCGTCCAGCATGGGAGCGTCAGCGTGTACGAGCACTCGCTGAAGGTGACGGATATGTGCCTCACGCTCGCGGATACCCTGCATATACGCACCGACCGCCGCTCGCTCATACGGGGAGCTCTGCTGCACGACTTCTTCCTCTACGACTGGCACGCGGACGAGAGCTGGCACCGCCTTCACGGGTATACGCACGCCTCGCGTGCACTCGCGAATGCAATGGCGAGGTTCACGCTCAACAGGCGCGAGCGGAATATGATATACTCGCATATGTTCCCGCTGAATCTGACGCATATCCCGTGCTTCCGCGAGAGCGTGCTGCTCTGCACGGCAGACAAGATAGTCAGCACGGCCGAGACTGTAAAGGGATTTGTGAAGAAGAAAAATGAGCAGTAACAGTACCGCTCAATAAAAAAGTGCCGTAAGGCACACCGCAGCTATTCGTTTTTCACTCTTCACTATTCATTATTCACTGAAAAAATCCGTAAAGGAGCTGAAGCCCCTTTACGGATTTTTGATTATGCGTTTATCTTCTCGTTGAGAGCAGCTACGAGCTCGTCTGCATTCACGCCGTGAACTGCTGCTGCTTCCTCGATAGTCTCGTTCTGAGAAGCGGGACATCCGAGACAGTGCATTCCGATGCTGAGAAGAATGGGAGCAACGTCCGCGTCTATCCTGAGAAGCTCGCCTATCTTAGTATCCTTTGTAACCTGTTCTGCCATTTTTTTGACCTCCGTTTTAAGCTGTGCAGCTTGACAATTGTCAAAGTTGCTGTTATAATAATATCATTAAGTCTGACATTTGTCAAGGGGAATTTCTAACATTTACATAAGGAGACGGTTTGTCAATGTACAGAGGCACCAACAAAACAGCCCTGTCGTCACAGAAGCTGATAGGGGACGCGATGCTGCGGCTCCTCGAAGATACACCATACGACGAGATATCGGTCAGCGACCTGTGCAGGGAGGCTGACATCTCGCGCCAGACATTCTACTCGCTGTTCGGCTCGAAGGACAACGTCATCGCCTACACGATACGCAGCAGCTGCTGCTTCGTCCCCGAGGACGACAACTCCGTCTGCCGCTCTGCGAGCTTTCACCTGTTCTGCCGACACTACAGCGCGTTCATCGTCGAGCACAGGCACTTGCTCGGGCTGCTCGTGAAGAACGGTATGATGCACTTCCTGTACGACGCGCAGTACAGCTCATTTATGGACTGCGAGCACTTCTTCCGCGATGTTACGGGAGACAGCCGCGTCTATCTCGTGGACTTCATCGCGGGCGGAATGAACGGCATAGCGAAGAACTACGTGCTCACGGGCTGCCGCGCGGACGAGGACTACCTCGCGAAGCTGATGTACAGGCTGTTCGGCGGACTGTACTTCACGCACAGCTTCGGCGACTGAAATGCTATATTTTGACAGCTGCCCTTTTAAGGCTGCTCACCTTAACGGAAAAAGCGGGCTACCGAGCCGCAATGCAACGGTATAGTTTACTAACCTGCGAATCCGCCAAAGGGGGCTCCCCTTATTGACAAGGGCGGCTTTTCGTTTTATAATGAAAATAATAATTGATTAGTATCATAATGTTTAAAGGAGAGAAAAATTGGTAAGAATTGAATTATTATCAGCAGATAATTTTAAATCAGATTCATTGGACAATTATTCAAGAAAACAGGATGTAAAAAAAGTATATCGTAAACACAATGGAGAATATATTCTTGTAGACTGTGTTTATACAGAAGATTGGGATATGGAAAAAAGACGTTCTGTTGCAAAGAATATCAGCAGTGATGACTATGTTACATATCTTGCAATTGAAAATGATGAAGTGGTTGGATTTATTGGGTTAAAAAAAGATTTGGTTGAAACATATATGATTTTGGATTTGATGCAAGTATCGGCTACCTGTAGAGGACATGGGATAGGAAGGAAATTGTTTGATGTAGGGAAGGAAGAAGCTCGGAAGGCTGGAGCAGAGGCATTGTATATTTCTGCGTGTTCATCTGAAGAAACTATTGCTTTCTATAAAGCTATGGGAGCTGAATTGACAGATTGTCCAATAAAAGAAATTGCAGAAAATGAACCGTATGATTTGCAAATGATTTGTTATGTTTAAAAATAAAGGTTTATTCTAAATGGAGAACTTGATAGATTTTGATTTGCACGAAAAAGGTGAAAAAATGAAAAAGCGCTACCTTATACCACTCATACTCATCGGAGCGGCGGCGGTGCTGACAGCCGCGGGCAGGCTCTCGCAGACCTTCGCCGACTTCTACGCCGCCCACATCTTCCCGTACATATCCACTCCCTACGTATTTCTCAGCGGACTGTTCCCGTTCTCGGTCGGCGAGGTGATGATAGTTGCCGCGCTCGTGCTGTTTTTCGCGGGCATACCCGTGATGATAATACTGCTCATATGTATGAAGAAGTCGCGGAAAAGGATAGCCTCGGTGTCGCTCTCGACCGCCCTGTGGATACTCGCCTTCGTGTGCGTGACCGAGTCGCTCAACTGCTTCACGCTCTACGGTTGCACCCGCTTCTCGGAGCGCTACTTCGCGCCGAAGGAGCACAATAACGAGGAGCTCAAGCAGCTCTACTCAATGCTGATAGACGAGGCAAACGAGCTCGCTCAGCAGGTGCCGCGCGACGAGAACGACCGCTTTGTGCTGACCATCGACGTACCGACCGAATGTAAAAAAGCTATGAAGAAGGCGTCGGAGCAGTATCCGCAGCTGCGCGGCTACTACCCGAAGCCGAAGCCGATAATGTTCTCCTTCTTTATGAGCCAGACGGGCACGGCGGGAATGTACCTTCCGTTTTCGATGGAATCCACGTACAACGCCGATATGGTGCCCGAGATACAGCCCGAGGTCATCTGCCACGAGTACGCCCACCTCAAGGGCTTTATGCAGGAGGACGAAGCGAACTTCATCTCCTTCGTTGCCACGCAGGGGAGCGACGACCCGCAGGTGAAATACAGCGGCTGTATCGACGCCCTCGAATACGTCCATAACCAGATATACTCAAACGAAGTGCAGTCGGGCTATAACATCACCGAGAAGATCTCGCCGCAGGTGCAGAACGACTGGTTCCGCTTCCTTCCCGACAACTACTGGGAGGAGAACGAGGACAAGGAGGTCTTTGATACTGAGACGGTCAGTGCGTTCTCGGAGTCAGCCTCCGATACGAGTATGAAGCTCAACGGCGTGGAGGACGGCACAGCGAGCTATTCGCGGATGGTTGACCTCCTGCTCGATTACTATTTCCCGTCCGAAGAATGATAAAAAGGACTCCCGAGGGAGTCCTTTTGCGTTATTTCATTCCTTTCATTTTCTGATCTCTGTAGGGATTGTTCGGCTTGGCGTCGAAGCCGAGCGGCAGATACTCCGACGGTATCAGCGGTTCATAGTCGATATCGAAACAGTAGTTGCAGAATATCAGCTCTACGTAGGTGATAGTGTTCTCCTTGTCGGGAGTGTGTATCGCGTATACAAAGCCATTGTATTCATCGGAATACATAGCTATCGGGTCGGAGCTGTCAGCAAAGCCTGTCACTCCGTAGTAGCCCACATAAGGCATAACCCCGCAGCTGCCGAGCCTGTCGAGCTCGTCGGCATAGTCCGACGATGAGTAGGTGACGGTAAGGTAGCTCAGATACTGTGCGTCCCATGGGTCATAGTAAGCCATTTCGTAGTCCACGACCTCCATATCGGCAGTTATCTCCTTCGGGAAGATAGACTCGTCCATTTCCCATTTTATGCGGTATTCCTTCTTCGCGTCCTTGCCCATATACATCGAATAATGCGCCGGGTCTGTATCGACCTCGACCTCCGCGCACGCTACGCTGAGGTAAAGGAACGCAGCCGAGGCTCCGACGACGGCGGTATAGAAGAGCACGATCGGTATCACGACTGCCATGCAGACAGCACAGACGATGACCGCGAGCTTTCTGTTCTTCTTTTTCTCGTATCTTGCAAATTCCTGTGCCGTGTCCACGCGGAACTGCACATCGGGAGCTTTCACGCCCATTTGCTCGGAAAGAGCCCGACACTTTCCGCACTCGGCGAGGTGCTCATCGGTGAGCCTCCTGCTCTCGGGGCTTAACATATTTTCGGTATACAGCGGGAGCAGGTCGCGGATGACCTCACACGGTAATCTCATTACGATTCCTCCTTTATCTGTTCGTGTATCATTGCTTTGGCGCGGTGAAAGGTCACGCACGCCCAGTGCTCGCTCTTGTCGAAGAGGTCGCCTATCTCGCGGAAGGAGAGCTCGCCGAACACCCTCAGCGAGAAGACCTCCTTGTACGGCTCGCGTATGCCGTGGAGCACCCTGTGCAGGCGGAGGGCGAGCTCCTTGTCGGCGATGAGCTCGCTGAGGTCTGCGCCGTCGGCAACGTAGTCCTCGGGGACGTCCTCGCCTGTGAGCTGCTTTTCCTTGCGGCAGTGGGAGTAGTACAGATTGCGCGCGATGGAGCAGAGCCACACCCTCAGCTCGGACTCTCCGCGGTAGTCACCGATAGAGCGGAACGCGCGGAAGAAGGTCTCCTGCGTGAGCTCCTCGGCGAGGGTCTCGCTTGCGGAAAGACCGCGCAGAAACCTGAAAACGTCGTCGTAATATGCGCGGAACACCGCATCGAAGTCCTTCATAGCTCTTCCTCCTTTCGTTTGATTTTAGAGCACTCTCATATATAAGACGCACGAGCTGCGATAATATCACAGCTTTTTTCAAAAAAATCTCACTTTTTATGATATAACTTATCCCTTCTTCTGTCAAGTACGCAAAAAAGAGCGCGATAGCTGATATCGCGCTCCGTCTTTATTCCTTTGTTATTATCGCTATCGCGCACGGACAGCGCCCCTCGACTACGCGGTACTCGACGTTTGTACAGCCCGCGTCCGCGAAGAATCTCTTGTAGGTGTCAATGTCAAACTCGCTCTTGAACTCGAAGCCTACCACTTCGAGCACGTTCTGTGCCGAGCGGAGGGCTCCCTTACTGTCGTTGATATAGGTCGGTATGATGACCTTTCCGCCGCTCCTGCACACCCTCATCAGCTCCGTGAGAGCAGCCTGCGGGTCGTCGAGGAGGTGTATGACATTGCCTGCGACGACCTTGTCGAAGCGTCCGTCGCGGAATCGGAGGTGCATAATGTCCGACAAGCCGTACTTCACATTATCATAGCCGCGGCACTTCATATACGTCTCCTTCAGCATATTCTCCGAGCGGTCCGTGGCGATGATGCTCGCGCACTTCGGAGCTATATAGCGTGTGATAGCACCTGTACCGCAGGCACATTCGAGTACGCTGTCGTCAATGTCAATCTCCTCCGCAACAGCCCTGCCCGTTCCGTTGTATACCCTGTTGTTCGAGAGCGATTCAAATGCGTCGTACAGCGGCGCGACCTTGTCCCATATCATAGCAGTACCCCCTTATTTGTACTTGCGCGTGTTAAGTGCGCGGATAGAATTCAGTATCAGCAGCATAGCCGTGCCCGAGTCCGCAAAGACCGCGAGCCACATATTCGGGTGACCGATGAGTCCGAGGACGAGCACCGCCGCCTTGACCGCGAGCGCAAAGATGATGTTCTCGTAGGAGATGCGCAGTGTCTTGTTCGCTATCCTTTTCGCGGTGACTACAGAAGCGGGCTCGCTGCTCATAAACACGGCGTCCGCCGCCTCAAGTGCGAGGTCAGAGCCCGTCTGCATTGCTCCTCCGACGTCCGCGCCCGCGAGCACGGGAGCATCGTTTATGCCGTCGCCGACAAACATCACGCTGCCGTATTTTTCGCGCAGAGCGTTGAGCTCCGCGAGCTTCTCGTCGGGGAGAAGTCCGCCCTTGACGGTGTCCGCGCCGAGAACTCTGCCGACCTCAGCCGCTGTCTCGGGGACGTCGCCTGTGAACATCGCCGTCGAGATACCCATAGCCTTCAGCGACTTCACAGCCTCAGCAGCCGTCTTCTTCAGCTCGTCGGAGACGAGGATAATGCCCTCCACTCTGCCGTTCACAGCCACGTAGACGGACGTGCCTGCCTCCGTCTGCGGGAGCTCGGGAATATCGGCATTTTTCTCCTTCATCAGCTTCATATTGCCGCAGAGTACGTCTTTTCCGCCTACCTGTGCCTCGACGCCTCTGCCCGCAATATCCGACGAGCGCTCAGGCTCAGTGAGGTGTATACCCTTGTCGCGGCAGTATCCGACGATACTCTCCGCGACGGGGTGGGTCGATATCTGTTCGCAGCTGCCGCAGAGGCGCAGGAGCTCGTCCTCAGCGATATTGCCTGCGCTCGTGATACGTGTCACGGTGAAGCTGCCGTTCGTGAGCGTGCCTGTCTTGTCGAAGGCAACAGCCTTGACCTTGCCGAGTGCCTCTATCGAATCGCCGCCCTTGAAGAGTATGCCGAGCTTCGATGCCGCGCCGATACCCGAAAAATACGCCAGCGGCACGCTCAGTACGAGAGCACACGGGCAGCTGATTACGAGGAAGGTCAGCGCCGAGTAGACCCACTTCTGCCAGTCGCCCGTGATGACCGAGCCGAGCAGAGCCGTCGCCGCGGCGATACCTATTACGATAGGCGTGTAGACCTTCGCAAAGCGCGTGATGAAGCGGTCGAGCTTGGGCTTCGCGGAGGAAGCGTCCTCGACGGCGTGGGCTATCTTCGTTATCATCGAGTCGTCCGCGACCGCAGTTGCGCGGAGATTGAACGTCTCCGAGATGTTGATGCAGCCCGACATTATGCTGTCGCCTGCGCGCACCGTCAGCGGGACAGGCTCGCCGTTCACGGCAGAGGTGTCTATCCGCGACTCGCCCGACTCGACTACGCCGTCTACCGCGATACGCTCGCCGACCTTGATACGCAGTATGTCGCCGACCTCGATATCATCGGCGTCAACACGGACAAATTCGCCGTCCCGCAGGACATCAGCCTCCTCAACGCGGAGCTCGGTCACGTCGGTGATAGCCTTGCGGCTCCGAGCAACTGCGAAGTCCTCGAACATCTCGCCAATGCGGAAGAAGAGCACTACTCCCACAGCCTCGGCGTATTCACCGAGGGCGAAGGCTCCGAGGGTGGCTATCGTCATAAGGAAGTTCTCGTTGAAGACGCTGCCCTTGAGCAGGCTCTTGACCGTGGCTCTGAGCACGTTGATCCCGAGCACGAGATAAGCCGCAACATACAGACCTATCGCCAGCGGCAGGAGCTCCGTGAGGTGGTGCACCGCTATCGCTGCCGCAAACAGTACGATACCGACAATAAGCGATATGACCTCTATCTTCTCGCCTTCCTCGTGCTCGTGGTGATGAGCGTGGTCGTGACCGCAGCCGCAGTGGTCGTGGTGGTGTTCGTGTTCATGCTCGTGGTCGCAGTCACAGTGCTCATCGTGGTGATGCTCGTGCTCATGGTGAGCGTGCTTCTTCCTTCCCGCGGACGGCACTATCTCCACATCGGGCTCTATACCTTGGGCTATCTCGTTCATTCGCCCGAGCAGCTCCTCGCTGTGCTCGCCCCTGACGGTCAGGCGCTTGAGCTGGTAGTTCAGCACCGCCGATTCGACCTCCCCGAGCTTGTTTATCGCTTCCTCGATTTTGCTGCCGCAGTGAGCGCAGCCGAGGTTAAGTATATCATAGGTCTTCTCCATAGTATCACTCCTCGAACATATGAACACTTGTTCATATGTTTATTATATCACACTGTCACAGATTTGTCAATAGGGGAGCGGTATTTTTTTGCGGATTTGATTTAACAAGCAGTTTGTGATACAATAAGCAGGTAGAGAACACAGCACTGTTAACCTCGGTTAACAAGATTTCAGCTGCTCGGAGAGAGCTTTGACCTGCTGTAAACGGCTATAAATAGACGCTGTTTGTATTATCTAACAAGAATTTCAAAAAACTTTTCGTTTTCTTCAACTTTTTTGCCTCCGAAATGCACTTATATATGAAAGCTTTCAAAGCGCAGTCGGCAGACTGCGGCGGACCCGTCTGCATATATAACTGATATCGGAAGGGAGTGACTGAAAATGACAGCAGGTCCAAAAACGTACAACGGAGGTGTGGAAGCTATTTTGACATTTTTTTCGCACAACAATACTGACAGCGGCGCATACGGCGAGGTCAACAGACTTATCGCCGAGTGTGCGGGCTCAAAGGAAAGCCTCGGCACCTTATACCGAATGTTCAAGGATACTGTATTTGCTGTGGCGTTCAGTATCACTTCCGACTACCAGCTCGCCGAGGACTGCGTGGTAGAGACGTTCATACGTCTCACGCGCTCTGACGGCTTCAACCCGAAAAGAGGCAACGGAAAGGGATATATCATCAAAACTGCGCAGAACGTTGCCCATGAGCTTCTCAGACGCCACCAGAGGGAGTACAGGAACTTCTTCATTCAGGGCTACGGGGAGGCTGACAAGACTGTCGAGGACAGTATTTTTATAAATCAGCTGCTGAAGCACCTTACGAAAAAGCAGAGACAGTTAGTGATAATGAAGTGCTGCAGCGACCTCACGTTCAAGGATATAGCCGATATAATGCATATCCCTGAATCCACGGCAAAGGCAAGATATTACAAGGCTATGGCGATCTTACAGGAAAAGGCAGGTGTTAACAGTGAAAAATGAGAATATCGGAAACAGTGACCTCGAAAAGGTGCTGAGAGACAAGATGAACGAGCTTTCTGATTCAGTTGACTGCTTCGATAAGATCTCCGCGCGTGCTTTTCCCGAAAAAGACCCCAATTTTTCCGAAAGCGGATACACCGTAAGTGACCTTGAAAACGTGACGGGCAGACCACGGCACGGCAGGATACTGAGATGGGTCGCTCTGGCTGCGGCTGTGGTGCTCTGTATCGTGTTTGTGCCGAAAACAGGCATTGTAAGGCATATCCTTTCCAACTTCGGCGGCGGAGTGAAGCACAATTTCACGCAGATAGTCGCCGAGATAGAAGCCGAGACTGAGCTTCACCAATATCAGCAGCTCGACGTTGAGCTCGATTACTACCTTAAAAATGACGTACTGGTAACGCCGCTTTTCAGCTGTCCGTTCGAGGACTGCGGCAATGACGACGCTATGGTGCGCATTTTTATCAGGGAGACGGGCGACGGTCAGCTCACAAAATATGACACGGCGCAGGTATACGCGGTCGAGTATATCGGCGAATACTCCGCGGACAACATTGTCGCGGCGGCAAAGTCGATATACAGCTTCACTGACGACGACCTCAGCGCGGCAAAGGCTAACGTCACCGCTATCGACATTGATTCCGTAAACGGCAGAACAGACGCAGCTGTAGTGCAAAACTTCGCGCCCGACAATGACAGCGAATATCTGCACGACAGCGACGGCGATGCCGTATCGCTCGCACGTCAGCGCTACAGATGCTTTGTCCTGTACGACGGAGAAACTGTGCTGACAACGACGTCGGTGCTCTACGGGCACAAGGGTACGGGCTACTCGGAGGATTACTTCTACGACATTGTCACATACTTCGGCACCAGCTTGCTTGAGCTCCCCGACAGAAAGGCGATGTGGGAGGAGTCGCTCTACTACGACGATACCTCTGCATTCCCGCAGCAGGCTGAATCAAACTTCACCCGCACCGAGCTCTTCCCGCGCGACAGCTATGTATACGAGGTAGTGAACAACTACGGCTACGTCGGCAACTTCAACGAGTATGCGGTCGATATGGAGCAGCTGAAAACGTGCTCGGAGATAAAGCTGGCAAGCTCGCGAACAAATTCCACCATCAGCACGATCGCAACCCCTGCCGACCCCGACCTGTTCTACGGGCTGTATATCTACTACGCATTTGAGCAATGGGCAGACGAATCGGAGTCCGACGAGCACGGCAACCGTCCCGAGTACCGGCTCAAGGTATACTGCGACGAGGTATTGCTGATGAGCTGTCCGCTCAATCAATATGCCTACAACCGCCGTAAAACCAACGAGCAGATAGAAATGGAGCGTGCAGCTCTCGCGGAGCTCGAAGCCGCCACCGACGTGTTAAGCCTCGAACAGCTGCTTCTGGAGTATGAGACCAAAAACATTGAGCTAACTCAAAAGCTCAGCTCAGACCTCGGCGGCTGGGAAAAACAAAATATCAGCGACGACATCGGATTCAACACCGAGATGATCCAATTGATAGAACAAGCTAAGAGCGAACTCAGTACACAGGAATAACAGTGTATCCGCACAGCGACGGAAGATCAGAAAAAATCAACAAAAGAAAGTTCAGCAGGGAGCTGTCACACCGCGTGACAGCTCCTTTTGTGTTAAAAATGCTTGACAATATGTGGCAAAAGTGGTATAATACTATCTGTTAATGAATTGCCGCTGTGGTGGAATAGGCAGACACAAGGGACTTAAAATCCCTCGGAGTAAAATCCGTACCGGTTCGACCCCGGTCAGCGGCACCAGCACGGTGTCCGTGCAGCCAGTCCGCGCGGACGCTCGCAAGCTCGCTTACCTTGTTCGGAGCGTTAGTTTGCTGTCGCGGCTGATACTTGTATAAAAGGCAGGTTTTCATTTTTTGAGCGCACGCAGCTATTGCAGAAAGACATTTTTTATTTGTAACAACATCTCGCAGGTCACTGCCTGCGGGATTTTATTTTGTACATTGCAGGAGGTGAGGTCGGATTTGAAAAAAATAATAGCTGAGTTCTTCGGGTATTTCTTTGAAAATCCGCTTCTCCCGCTGCTCGTTATTCTCTGTTCGATATTTGCTATGGTATTTACCGGCGACGGACATTTTTCGCGTAGTAAAGCGAGCGAGCCCGAATACGTCCGCACCGCTGCACCGCTGAATGTCACCGTCAGCAGCGGAACAACTGCGCCCCAAGCCACGACCACGTCTGCCTCGTCAACGGCTTCGGTCACGGTCTTTACTATGACAGTAGCCTCCGCAACAGTCACGACGGAAGCGGTTACCACCCGGACTACCGCAGCGCCGGAGGAGGAGACCACGTCCGCCGAAACGACCACAGAGGCAGATACGCCCGACGACACCCCCGAGGAGCATCCTCAGCGCCCGCAGGTGTCCGATTATACGGTATACGTCGGGGCTGACTCTCCCAACAGCGGCTTTTATCAGGAGCACCTCGTCATTCTCGGAGACTCCATCGCCTACGGCTTCAATGCCTACGGCTATATCCCACGCGAGCACAACGTTGCCGCAGAGTCTATGGCTCTGTGGAATATGGGCAATTACTCCTTTGACGTCGGCGGAGGCTCTATGGGAGCAGTAGACGCTGTGAAATACACGGATTCGCCGCTGATATATATTTCCATTGGTGTAAACGACATTTCTCCAACGGCTTCTGCTGATAATTATGCTTCGGTCGTATACGCAATTGCACAACAGATTGTTGACAATACCACAGATGTTACTGTCGTTATTGGTTCTATCACACCTGTTGCAGCTGTTTCAAAATACCCTAATGTTAGCAATGATACTATAAACGATTTCAACACTGCACTTGAAAACACTGTAACCTCAAATGATTCGCCGCAAATACTGTTTTTCGACGCAAACGCTGTGCTCAGCGACCCCAATACTGGTTATCTTGCGTCAAATGTAAACAGTGGAGACGGTCTGCATCTTACAGGTTCAGCATATGGCTACTGGCTGAACGCGATGTTCAATATGCTCGACGCATATGACGTAAAAGCACGTATCGAAGCCCACGACAGCAAATACGATTAAAAAAGGCAGGTAAGTGAGAAACTTACCTGCCTTATATTTTATTCCGTAAGCTCTCTGAGCTTCGCTCTGAGGTATTCGTACCTCTCGCGCTTTTCGGTCTTAGCGAAGTGTACCTCACGAAGCTGCTCGGGATCATCCGAATAATCGAGCTTTTCGTCGCCGAACTGCTCACTGGTGAGGTCGAATACGACATCCCCCACGACGTTGTAGCAGTGGTAATTGCCGCCGGGACGAAGCACTCCGTACACCTTCCCGCCGAAGATGTCCTGTGCGAGGAAGGCTGTTATCGAGCACTGTCCGAGCGTGATGTTGTCCCTGCTCCACTTGTCGCGCAGGCGGGGAGCGCAGGTGTACTCGCACCATATCTCCGTGAGCGCGTCATACAGCGCCTGCGGAGTGGTTATGCCCTTGTATTCGCTGTTTATCGGCGGGACGAGAGCTGTCTCCCAGCCGTAGAAGCTGTAGCTCATTCCTCAGTCTTTGTGACAGCGATACCGAGCACGTCAAGGCTCGCCTTGTCGACTGCCGACGGGCACTCGCTCATAAGCTCGCTCGCGTTCTGGACCTTCGGGAAAGCTGTAACATCGCGGAGACTGTCCGCACCGCACATTATCATAGCGAGGCGGTCGAGACCGATACCCATACCGCCGTGAGGAGGTGCGGCATAGCGGTAGGCGTCAACGAGGAAGCCGAACTTCGCGTCTATCTCCTCGTCGGTCATACCGAGAGCCTCGAACATTCTCTGCTGGAGCGCGAAATCGGTGATACGCATCGAGCCGCTTGAAAGCTCCGTGCCGTTGAGGACGAGGTCCCACGCCTTTGCACGGACGTTTGCGGGGTCTGTGTCGAGGTATTCGAGGCACTCCTCCATAGGCATTGTGAACGGATGGTGAGCCGCGACCCACGTACCGCTCTCGTCGTCGAACTCGAAGAAGGGCATTTCGGTTATCCACAGGAAGTTGTACTTGTCCTCGGGGATAACGTCGAGGCGCTTTCCGCAGATAAGGCGAAGAGCTCCGAGCGTGGAGAGCACGGTCTTGGTCTTGTCGGCGCAGATGAGCACAAGGTCGCCTTCATGCGCGTCTACTGCGGCGCATATCCTTTCGAGGTCGCCGTCAGCGAGGAACTTCTTGAACGAGCAGTTCGGCTCGTCAGCCCAGCGTATGTAGGCAAGACCCTTCGCGCCGATGCCCTTTGCGTGCTCGACGAGCTTGTCTATCTCCTTGCGGGTATATGTAGCTGCGCCGTTTTTGACGTTGATAGCACGCACGGAGCCGCCCTCCTCGATAGCGCCCTTGAATACGACGAAGTCGATGTCCCTGACTGCGTCGGTGATGTCCTGTATCTCGAAGCCGAAGCGCGTATCGGGCTTGTCCGAGCCGTAGCGGCTCATAGCGTCCGCGAATGTGAGGCGCTGCAGCGGGAGCTGCACGTCAACGCCGATAACTTCCTTGAATACGCGCTGAATGAAGCCCTCTACGCACTCCTGGATGTCCTCGGCGTCAACGAAGGACATCTCAAGGTCTATCTGTGTGAACTCGGGCTGACGGTCTGCGCGGAGGTCCTCATCGCGGAAGCAGCGTGCGAGCTGTATGTAGCGGTCATAGCCCGCTATCATAAGGAGCTGCTTGTATATCTGCGGCGACTGCGGCAGAGCGTAGAACTTGCCGGGATGTACTCGCGAGGGGATAAGGTAGTCGCGTGCGCCCTCGGGGGTGGACTTCATCATCATCGGCGTCTCAATTTCGAGGAAGCCGTTCTCGTAGAAGTATTCGCGTGTCACCCTTGCTATCTCGTGGCGCATTATGATATTCTGCTGGAGCGGAGCGCGGCGGAGGTCGAGGTAGCGATACTTGAGACGGAGCTCCTCGTTGACCTTGGTCTCGTTGGTTATCTCAAACGGCGTGGTTTCAGCCTTCGAGAGTATGCGCAGGTCGCTGACGAATATCTCGACATTGCCTGTTTTGAGCTTGTCGTTCTTGCTCTCGCGCTCGATGACCTCGCCCTTTGCCATAAGCACATATTCGCTGTGGCAGGTCGAAGCCTTCTCGAATACGGCAGGGTCGGACTTATCGTTGAACATCAGCTGTACAACGCCCGTTCTGTCGCGCAGGACGATGAAAATAACGCCGCCCTTGTCTCTTATCCTCTCAACGAAGCCGCCTACTACGACCTCCTTGCCTATCTCGGTGACTTCTCCGCAGTAATGCGTCCTTTTGAGTCCCTTCATACTGTCCATTTACTTATCCTCCCCTGTGAATGCGAAGAGCGAGCCGTTTCCGCCCGTTTCCTCGTCCATAAAGTCGAGCATTTTATTGAAGTATACCTCTTCAAACGAAGCGGCGAACTTGTCGCCGAGGAATATCGTAACTTCCTCGCCCTTTTCCATTTCCTTCAGCTTAGCCTTGCCCTCCTCAAGCTCGTTGTCTCCGAGGACAATCGTGAACGCCGCACCTATCTTGTTGGCGTACTTCATCTGCGCCTTCAAGCCGCGTCCCATAAGGTCATACTCGGCATAGTAGCCGTACTCGCGCAGAGCACGCGTGAGCTCCATAGCCTTTTCGAGAGCGGCGTCGCCCATAGTAGCGAAGTAGATGTCGCACTTCTTGGGCGCGAGGTAGTCGCACTCCTGCTTGTCCATAACGAGCAGCAGTCTCTCGATTCCCATACCGAAGCCGAGCGCGGGAGTGTGCTGACCGCCGAGCTGCTCGATGAGCCCGTCGTAGCGTCCGCCGCCGCAGACTGTTCCCTGTGCGCCTATCTCGGTGGTGATGAACTCGAAAACTGTCTTGGTGTAGTAGTCGAGTCCGCGTACTATCTTGGGGTCAACGGTGTAGGCTATGCCCGCATTGTCGAGGTATTTTTTCAGCTTTGTGAAGTGGTCGGAGCACTCCTCGCAGAGATAATCGAGGATAACGGGAGCGTCCTTTGCTATCTCGCGGTCCTCGGGGCTCTTGCAGTCGAGGAGGCGCATCGGGTTCTTTACGAGGCGCTCCTTGCAGGTGTCGCAGAGCTCATCCTTGCGCGGCTCGAAGTAAGCCCGCAGAGCCTCGTGATATTTCGCGCGGCAGGTCGGACAGCCTATCGAGTTGATGTGGAGCTCGATATTCTTCAGCCCGAGCCTGTCGAGTATATTCTTTGCAAGGCTGATGACCTCGGCATCGGCGGAGGGAGCGGGACTTCCTGCCATTTCAAGTCCGAACTGGTGGAACTCGCGGAGCCTTCCCGCCTGCGGTCTCTCGTGGCGGAAGCACGAGATGATGTAGAATATGCGCTGGGGCAGAGCCTCGTTGAGCATTCCGTTCTGTAGCATTGCGCGGATAGCTCCCGCAGTGCCCTCGGGACGGAGCGTGAACTCTGTCTCCTTAGCCTTTACGGTATACATCTCCTTCTGCACGACGTCGGTCGTCTCACCTACAGAGCGCAGGAAGAGGTCGGTATTCTCGAAGGTCGGGAAGCGCAGCTCGCCGAAGCCGTAGCTCTCGGCGGTCTCGCGGGCGATCTTCTCGACGGTATACCACTTGTGTATATCTTTGGGGAGAACGTCCTCGGTACCGTTGGGGCGCTTGATGTTATTAGCCATAGTTTTCAGCCTTTCCGTTTATATTTCTTTATACAATAAGGCAAATCGTCCTTACATGAAAATTGTCCCTGAACAGGGACAATCAAACGGCACCGTGACGGGATACCGCACACGGCACCGCATATAGGTCATATACTGGGGTTGCCCACCTCGCGCCAGTCGAGGTCGCCTCTTTCGAGAGCGAGGATAAGAGCCTCGGCAGTAGCGATATTAGTCGCAACGGGAACGTTGTGCACGTCGCACAGCCTCAGGAGGTTCATATCGTTCACGTCAGTGGACTTGGGGTTGATGGGGTCTCTGAAGAAGAGGAGCACATCGACCTCGTTGCAGGACAGCAGTGCGAGGATCTGCTCGGCACCGCCTCTTCCGCTGAGATAGCGCTTTATGGGAAGTCCCGTAGCTTCGCTGACCTGCTTTCCTGTAGTGTTGGTAGCCATAAGAGTATGCTTTGACAGTATTCCGCAGTAAGCGCTGCAGAACTGTACCATAAGTTCCTTTTTAGCGTCATGAGCAATGATCGCGATCTTCATTTTTCTGTCCTTTCCCCGCCGAGCGGAAGTATTTTTCTGTTATGCAGTCTTGATAGTAAGCGGAACGAACTCTCCGCCGAGCCTCTTTGAAATTGCGTCGAATGCCTTCAATGCGGCTGAATCCGTAGGCATGGGGTTGCCCTTGCCCGTAGCGACTGTTATCTTGAACTCGTCGGGGATAACGCCGATGAGCTGAACGCCTACCTTGTCGATTATCTCGTCGAGGTTGGATACGAGAGCCTCGCCGATGACCTTCTTGCTTATCTTGTTGATGATAAGGCGCTGGCTCTTGTTGCCGCGGTTGTAGAACTCGTCGGACATCAGGCTCGCGTCTCTGATGCAGACGGGGTCGGGAGTCGAAACGACGAGGATGAGGTTTGCCTGCTCAACGATATCGAAAACGTGCGAGTTGATACCTGCACCTGTGTCGATGATGATATACTCGAAGTATTTCTTTACCGAGCGGCATATATTAACTATCTGCTCTGCGTTTACGCTTGTGAGCGTCTTGGGAGCGCAGAGGAGGTTGAGGTTATTAGCCATGGGTACCTGTGCAACAGCCTCGAGAGCAGTTTTTCTGCCTGCGAGAACGTCACCGAGGTCATATCTGATATCGTTCTCGACGCCGAAGATGATGTCGAGACATCTCAGACCGAAGTCGAGCTCGATTAGAAGGGTACGGTGACCCTGCTTGGCAAGGGCATAGCCAAGACCTGCACAAATGGTCGATTTACCTGTGCCGCCTTTTCCTGATGTAACTGCGATGATCTTTGAAGTTGCTGACATAGTTAAGATTCCTTTCCGATGTCCGCGTGCCCCGAATGGCTGTACGGACACTGCAATAATCATAATAATGATCCTAATGTACATTATATCACAAAATGGAGTTTTTGTCAAAGGGCTTTTTTGTACATAACGGAAAATTGTGCAATTCACCGCATTTGACCTCTGCATATTGTGCACATCATACAAAGCACCGCCCGATATTCGCCATATTTAGCGGCGGTATGGTGCAAAAAAAGCAGCTCGGATCATATCCACCATTAATTTTACTACTATAATATGATTTTGTCAAGCAGTTCACCGCAATATTTGAATATTGTCAGCCGCAGGGTATATGCGGCACATATGAGAGTGTTAAAAAAATATCTATGTTCAACGAAATGCTGAAAAACAGAGCTTTTCTTTGAACAAAACGTAAATCTTTGACGGTTCTTATTGCAAAAACAGTTTCAGATGTGATATAATTGTCTTTACAGAATGTGCAGAATTTGTCTGCCTACGCTTTTTTCAGAAGTCGGGGAGTTTGTATGGAGTATTATATTTTGATCGAGGAATACCTCAAAAAGCTAAGTAAAATGACCGTGCCCGATCCTATGTCGATCGGCACTTCCGTTGCGGGACTGTGCAAGTTTTTGCGCGTGGCAAAGGTCGTTGCGTATTTTTATGATTCGTTCAAGGACGAAGCTATGGGCAACGGACGTTCGACCTGCGTTTACAGCACCGGCGAGGAGTGCACTGTCGCTCTTTCCGACAGGCTCGTGACAGAGGTCAACAGCGTCGCGGTGTGCGAGGTGTCCATCGCCAAGGGCGCCGAGCCGTGGAGCTATACCGAGCGCGAACGCATAATGCTCGTCCTCAAGACGACAATGACCTTCATCAGCCGCCTCCGCCTGAAGCAGGTGACAGATATGCTCAGCTTCTACGACGCCGACGGCTTCCACAACCTCCGCTACTTCATCGGGCACCTTGAGAAGCTTGCGCTCGATGACAGGCTTGTCGGAAAGGTTGCTATCCTCTACAACCTCAAGCACTTCTCGCTCGTAAATCAGCAGATAGGCAGAGAAGCAGGCAACATAGCGATGAAGGGCTACTACGAGACCCTTCGGAGCGACCTTGACGAGGAGGGCACCGTTTGCAGGATGGGCGGCGACAACTTCGTTATGATATGCGGACGCACCGAGCTTGACCGTGTGCTCAGGTACCTTGCGGGCTCGGCTACGATATTCGACAGGGATACGGGCGACAGAGTGATGATATCAGCCTGTGCGGGTGTATTCATCATTCCCGAGGGCTTTGAGCTCACTTCTCCCGGCGATATCCTCGATAAGATAATTTCAGCATCGCAGTCGGCGCGTCAGCCGCAGAACGACGACGTTGTGTACTTCAACGAGGTAATGGTCGCAAACAAGGAGAGGGCTGTCCATATCCAGCAGCTCTTCCCCAATGCACTGAAAAATGAGGAATTCCTCGTTTACTACCAGCCCAAGATAAACGTCGAAACAGGCGAGCTAACAGGCGCAGAGGCACTCTGCCGCTGGCTCCGCAGCGGCTCTGTCGTGCCGCCGCTCGAGTTCATACCCATACTTGAACAGGGCAACGAGATATGCAGGCTCGACTTCTACATGCTCGACCACGTCTGCCGCGATATAAGGCGCTGGCTCGACGAGGGAAGACCTGTGGTGAGGGTATCCGTCAACCTCTCAAGAAAGCATATGGCTGACGTTGACCTGCTTAAACACATCGTCGAGATAATCGACAGGAACAGAGTCCCGCACGAATACATCGAGATAGAGCTCACCGAGACTACGACCGATGTCGAATTCCGCGATCTGAAGCGCGTTGTCGGCGGCTTGCAGAAAACAGGCGTGGGTACAGCGGTGGACGACTTCGGCATCGGCTACTCCTCACTGAAGCTCATCACGGAGATACCGTGGGACGTGCTGAAGGTGGACAGGAGCTTCCTGCCGCATGAGGACGAGGACGAGAACAGCAACCGCGCGATAATGTTCAGTCACGTTGTGTCAATGGCGCAGAAGCTCGGGCTCGAATGTATAGCCGAGGGCGTCGAGACAGCCAAGCAGGTGGAGATACTACGCGAGAACGGCTGCAAATACGCACAGGGCTTCCACTTCGACAGACCGCTCCCCGTTGAGCAGTTCGAGGAGAAGCTCACAGCTCATCATTATGAGGTATAATAAACATTAAGGCGGGCTTTCCTTTGCCCGCCTTTTTCATAAGGAGATAATATGGAAATAAAACAACTCACAGACATAGCAGAAAAGCAGAAAACATCGCGTCTGATACTTGAGGGACTGCGCGAATGGTTCGAGGTCGATGAGAGCCGCGAGAACTACATCTCCGAGAGCGCAGACCAGCCGTTCTTCACAGCATTTGAGGACGGCGCGCCCGTCGGCTTCCTGTGCCTTAAAGAGACGGGACGCGACACGGTGGAGCTCGCGGTAATGGGCGTGAGAAAGGACTTTCACCGCCGCGGAATCGGCAGGGAGCTGTTCTCGGCAGCCCGTGACTTCGCTGCCGCACAGGGCTATAGCTTTATGCAGGTCAAAACCGTGAAAATGGGCGTGTACGAGGACTACGACAGGACTAACCGCTTCTACCTCAGCCTCGGATTCAGAGAGCTGGAGGTGCTTCCGCTTTGGGACGAGGCGAATCCATGTCAGGTGTATGTAATGTATATTGCCGAATAAGAAAAACAGGTATCAGTCATATGCTTCCGGGCTTGTTTTATGTGTACATCAGTGCTCCCGACTCCTCCATTACAGTGAGCAGAAAGTAGCGCGCTTCATCGCGGCATTCGGGCTTTGCCATATAGTAGAGGTAGGTCTCTATCTTGTTGAGGGTGCTCGCGGTGCGTCCCTCTATCTTGAACTGCTCGAAGCCCATAGGCACGTACTTCTCCCATATCGCTTCGGGAGAGATGTGCGTGGGCAGGTCGCGTATCGCGTAGATGTTGCGCTTCGAGTAGGGACAGCTTCGGAAGTTGTTGGGGTCGTGCATTTCAATGTCAAAGGGCGCGTTCGGGAAGCGCTTTATATGTGCACAGAAGTCTATCTGAGCCTGTCCGATGTCCTTGTAGTGCTGCACGCGCGTGGGACATTCGGGCTGACAGCACGCATTGACGAGGAGCTCCACGTTCTGCTTGCGCGGGAGCTTTTCCAGTATGTCGAATTTATTGTTGAGGTCGTAGTCCGCGACAACTACGTGGTAGTTCTTGCCGAGCTCCTCGGCGAGAGCCTCCTCGGAGTCGAGCCGCTTGCAGGTAGAGCTCGTCAGCTTGTACTTCGGGAAGTAGCGGCGTATGTAGTCTTCAAGCAGCTGCGACGCCACAATGACCTCGTTCATTCCGTTGTTCGCGAGGCTGAGCATCATATTGCAGCGGTCGTCGCTGAGGTGCTTCTTCTCGAGCATTAGATTCGTGAACGTGAAGCGGAGCGGTATGCCGCGGTCGTTGAACTCCTTTAGCACTATCTTCATATAGCTTTTGTCGGCGTTGCCGCCCTGCGACCTGCCGCCGTTCCACAGACAGGGCGGGAATACCCCGTAGACGGAGGCTATCTCCACGCCCTCGCGGAAGTATTCGGGGTGCTGTCTGACCATATCCGCAAACAGCAGATTCAGCTTGAAGCTGCCCGAGAAATCGGGAAGATGGAATCGTACTTTCATAGCTGTGCTCCTGTGTAGTATTGATAGTTATATTATAAAGCCGTTCGATGATATTGTCAATAAGAAAGTCCGCAAGGTATGACCTCGCGGACTTTTCGCTTATTTGCCGCAGTTCTTGTCGAAGGACGGATTGCACGCGTAGAAGTTTTTCTCGTTGAGCTTATCCTGCGTTATGCGGAGTGCTTCGCCTTTTCGGTCAAGGTGGAAAATGAGAGTGCTTTCATATCCTCCACTGAATGGTTATTCTGTTTTCGGTCGCGTATATCACGCGGATAAGTGCGTTCACGACCTGCCGCTTGTCGTCGAAGCTCAGCTCCTCCCACATCGTGAGGTGATTGTCTGTTTCGTCGGCGGGGATGTCCTTTTTGCTGCCGAGCTCGCGGATACGCTCGTTTATCTCGATTCTGCGCCTGTCGAGCTCGTTGACCCTCTCGTTTATGCAGCGCAGGAGCGCGTTGTCGGAGTTACTGACCTTTTCGAGCAGTGAGTTTATCTCCTTCTCTGTCTCCGCGAGCCCGACCTCCAGCTGTGAGAGCTCAGTATCGGGAGCGCGGAGCTTCCTCCCCGACAGTGTGTGGAACTGCCTCAGCTTTCGCTTTATCTCGCCGAGCACGAGCTGTTCGACCTCCTCGGTGCAGAGCGTGCCCGCGCCCTTGCAGTCCTTTGCGTTCATTCTGCGCGAGCATAGCAGGTAGCGGTGATGATGAGCCGCGTAATTCTTGGCTGTCAGCGCATAACCGCACTCGCCGCATTTTATCTTCCCGCACAGCCACGAATTCTTCGCCTTCTGGCTCGGTATGACCTGCTTCCGCGACATACATTTTTCGCGGCATTTCAGCCACGTCGCCGAGTCAACTATGCCCTTACTCGGTGCGATGACTATCTGCTCGCCGCTGATATCAACGGTCTTTTTGCGCTTGGCTGTTTTGCTCTTGTAGCTGTAACAGCCGTTCTCACCGATGAAGTCGGCTGGAGGATTTATCAGCTCCGCTCCCTTGCCGATGAAGAAGCTGTATATGTCAAGGTCGGCGCGGACATATATCGGGTTCACAAGAATGTCCCTGATACGCGAGCGCTCCCACGGCTTGCCGCGCTTTTTCACGCCGAGCTCATTCAGCCGCACAACAACGTCACCGTATGAAGTGTTCGGATGTGAGTACATACCGTATATCAGCTGAACGATCTCCGCCTCCTCGGGAACAGGCTCGTACATAGAGGTGTGTATGCCGTCGATGACGGTCGGGACCTTGCGGAAGCCGTAGGGGACAGGTCCGCCCATACAGAAGCTTTTTCTGCTCCGCGAGTAGTAGGAGTCGGTGACGCGCTTCTGTATCGTCTCGCGTTCGAGCTGTGCGAACACGATACAGATGTTGAGCATCGCATTGCCCATAGGCGACGAGGTGTCGAACTTCTCCGTCGCAGATATGAACTTGACACGGTATCTTGCGAATTCCTCCATCATATTCGAGAAATCGAGTATCGAGCGGCTTATGCGGTCGAGCTTGTAGACTATCACGGTGTCGATTAAGCCGTCCCTGATATCGCTCATCATCTGCATAAACTGCGGGCGGTTGGTGTTTTTGCCGCTGTAGCCCCTGTCCACCTTAACGCTGTCGTTGATACAATTTCAGTTCTGTAACGAAAGGGTTGCATTTTCAGCGGGCGAGGGTTGCATTAGGGTTGCAAATGGTTGCATCCGGTTGCGTCTAAATGCAACCACTTTCAAATGAAAGCTATGCGGGAATAATCGTTGCAAATCGCTGAACATCGAAAATGCCGTAAAATCGGACTTTTCGAGAATCAGAGGGTTGCATGATGGTTGCATCGAGAGTTGCGTCAGGGTTGCAATGGTTGCATTTAGGGTTGCAACCGGACGCAACCCTCCTCACTTACATAACAAAAAATGGGGCTGCAACTGCCGAAGTGTATCACTCAGGCAGCCACAGCCCCAATTATCTGTATTCAGTTGTAGCCATTCACTTTCTAAATTCAACCCGTATATCGTCCTTGCTGTACACGGTCACACTTTCGACCAGTACACCCCACAGTTCCTCATCAAACTCTGTCAGCGTTCCCAACTCCCTTACATTATTTATAAAGGCTTCTATCCGCTTGACTCGCCTATGGGTATCCTCGATCTGCTGTTCAAAGGATTCATACTGTGTTTTAGCGGCTTCAAATCGCTCAATCAGCGTATTGTACTTTTTATTGTATTCAGCCTGATCCTGAGCGATTCGTGCATTCTCGGATATGAGGTTCTCGATCATATCGGAAAGCAGCACCATTTCATCTTTTGCTGCATCTCTGCTCTTTTCCAGTTCTGTCGTATCCGATGCAATCACCATGCCTTCACGCAGGTTTGCAATGATCTCATTCTTATTGGCG
>Ga0129307_1000530_pt1 | contig 57800 bp, 52 predicted proteins | sample P1105metagenome_FD_94437 | JGI IMG/M metagenome (GOLD analysis project Ga0129307, IMG submission 94437) | Capybara group fecal microbial communities from Wisconsin, USA - P1105 metagenome | ecosystem: Host-associated > Mammals > Digestive system > Large intestine > Fecal | place: USA: Wisconsin... | reverse complement strand
CACCATACGATATGGTACTGGAGAGAATACACATATCCACGACCATGTGTAACATCTTTAGGAATAGTAAAACAAGTCTCTTTATCCATATATAGATTATACCATATGAGTTCAAACTCTGCACATAAAACGCTCGCCCGCCTAACTCACGACTGAAGTCACGAGTGTGCGACGGGAGAACATCAAAATAGTTGACGCCCTGTTCAACGGCCCAGGCGACCTGGCGGTCGGAAATGGGCTGACCGTCCTGCGCATAGCTTCTCCCGTCATACTCTGTGGCCGAGACAATGCCGCCGTAGGTGACAGCGGAAATCTCCATGCCGGTTCGGCCGAATGCATTGTACTTCATAGGCTTCGCTCCTTATTTCAGTATGCTGCCTCTGGCATGCGTTCTGTATGATATACCAAGTATACCATACCCCATCTGGAAAAGACAGGTTTTCACAGGTTGCATTTCAGGCATGTTTCGGCCGGGAATCGTCCCCCGGAAGTGCCCCTGTCAGCCGATGCACTCGATCTCCGCCCTGCACGTGCCGTACGGGCTCTTCGCTTCGATCTGCACAGGGCCTGTGACTTCCACCATCGCGAGCGCTTCCCCATAGTAGGTGTCGCACTTTGGTTCCAGATAGCTGAGCGCATAATACGGGCAGGCCGAGCCCAGTGCGCGGAGCGTGCCCCCGGTGACGGAGACCTCGATGATGCCGCGCTCTGTCGGCTTCAGGGTTCCCTGCCTGTCCGTATACTGCAGGCGGACAAACGCAAGGTGTCCCTTGGGGACCGCGCGCTCTTCGGGGAGGGCACGCAGCTCTGTCTCCTCCTCTGCCGTCCTCAGGCTGCTTCTCCCGATGACTTTTCCATCTGCGTCATAGCTCACCGCTTCAATTGTCCCGTTCTCATAGGGCACATTGAAGGTGAACACGCAGTTTTTCCCCATGGACTTCCGGCCTTTGGACCGGCCGTTGACAAGCAGTTCCACCTGGTCTGCACGGGCATAGACCTCCACATGCGCATCCCTTCCCTCAAAGCCGCGCCAGCTCCAGGAAGGCATGGCATTGGTCATTTTCCAGGCAGAGGGGGAATGCTTTCCCTCATGGCACAGCGGACGGACCGCAATCAGGGGGCCCTGCTCCAGTTCAAAGGCCACCTTTGTGTACAGCGCTTCGCCCAAAGGCCGTCCGATCAGGTCAATGCGGCCTGCACCGGCGGCAATCCAGCCCAGGCCATTGTCAAAATGCGGCGCGTACTCGGCATACTCCCAGCTGCCGATGCCGACTTCGCCCAGGTAGTCCATGCCCGACCACACGAAGTCCCCGATAAGCCGCGGCTCCTTTTTGGCCAGCTCCCAGAATTTGTAGGCATCCGAGCAGAAGGTTTCACTGCCCAGAATCAGGCGGTCGGGATACTTTTTCAGATCCTTCCTGTAGCGCTTTTCGCCATAGTTGTACCCGGCGATATCCATATTGGCAAACGCTTCCCGGGTATGGACATCGCTGCCGTGAAGGGTTGCGCCGAGCTTCATGAAGTCCGCGCCGAGAAGGCCGGCCAGGTCATTGAAGAACTTGCTGCCCGTGGCCCGCTCTTTCGTCTTTTTCCCCCCGGCCCTGGCCTTTTCGTTCCGGGCGGCTTCCTTTGCGGCTTTCTCGTCGGAATACTGGCCGAACCCGATGGCATTGAGAAAATTAAAGAAGATGTTGATACCGCAGGTGACCGGACGGGAATCATCCAGACTGTGCAGAAAATCTGTCATGTCCTTTGTCAGCTGAATGCCTCTGGGCTGCGCCGTTTCCGCGACCTCATTGCCTGTGGAATACAGGATGACGCAGGGATGGTTGTAGTCCTTGTCGACCATATCCGTCAGATCCTGCTTCCACCATGCGTCAAAGTATTCCACATAGTCATGCATCGTCTTATGGATATACCACTGGTCGATGTATTCATCCATCACCAGCATGCCCAGGCGGTCGCAGATTTCCAGTGCGGTCCGCGAGCACGGGTTATGCGCAGACCGCAGGGCATTGTAACCGTTGTCCTTCAGGATGCGGATCCTGCGCTCGAGGGCATCCGGATCGCACGCGGCGCCGAGCAGTCCATTGTCATGGTGCACACAGGCCCCGCGGAGAATGATGCGTTTTCCGTTGAGAAGAAGACCCTCTTTTCCCCAGGAAAGGGTCCGCACACCGAAGGATTCCACCGCTTCATCCCCGTCAAACCGCACGCGGCAGACATACAGCTTCGGCGTTTCCGGGCTCCACAATCTGGCGTCCGGCAGGGAGAGACGGAAGGTGCGCTGTATGCCGCCCGCAGAGGCCACCACGCGTTCCCCGTCCAGGATGTCGATGGCCACGCTGCCCTCGCCCCTGGTTTTCACCGTGACTTCAATCTGTGCCGTTTCCAGGGAAAGCGTCCGGATTTTCACCCCATGGGGCTCAATATACTGCTCTTTCGCGCTTTCTCCCAGCCGGACCGGACGGTAGATGCCGGCCCCGGAATACCACCGGGAATTGGGCTGGTCGGCATTGCGGGCGATGACTTCCAGCGTATTGTCCCCTTCTGTCAGGAAGTCGTCACAGTCAACCGTAAACTGGATATATCCATACGGGCGGAAGGCCGCCTTTTTGCCGTTGATATACACTTCTGCCAGGCGGTACACACCGTCAAACGCAAGCACATGGTGCATCTCCGCCTGTTCCTTTGAAAGCGCAAAGTGCTTTTTGTAGAGATAATCAAAGCCTTCAAACCAGCCCACATTCAGCCCGCCGAGCGCATCCGCGGTACGCTTTTCGCGCAGCATGGCGTCGTCCGGAATCCGGACCGGGATGCCCTCTCCCTCGTCCTTGAGATGTCTGCATGTCCAGTAGTCGTTGAAATCAGTCCATCGCATTGTTCTTTTCCTCCGAATCCTTTTCCCCGGGTTCAGCGCCGGTCTGCACCGCGGAAAGCCGCATGTCCGCTGAAGGTTTCCGTTTCTTCCGGAACCTGCCCGTCGAGGGATGCACCGCATCCTCTCTGTTCTCCTGAAAGAATACCATATGAAGCAGGGTCTGTGCAAACGGAGCGTGTCCACCCATCTTTTTCCATTCAGCCTGCCACCCGCGTTTTTTGCTGGTTCTCTTCCTGTCATTTCAGCACGCCCGTGCGTCCATTGCAATTCAAAAGGAACCCGATGCAGCATGTGCTGTCGGGTTCCTTTCCATTTATGTTTCTGTTTTCGGACATCCGGTTGGGCGTCTCACCAAAGAGCGTCTCAGTAGCCTGCCGCGGAATCCGGTTCCGGTGTCGGCGTCAGGAAGATTTCAAAATGCGTGCCCTCATCATACGGCGTATAGTCCCCGTCATCATCCGAGCCGTCACGCACGGTCTCCGTATCCGGCTGGGGCACGGGCGTCACTTCCACGCCCGCCTCCTCATTTTCAAGCGGGAATGTCAGTGTCATGGTCAGCCAGGCGCTGGTATCCCCGAACCCGCTCAGGAAGCTTCCGCTGTCCCCGTAGGCACTCGGGCTGTAGGCCCAGTAGGTTCTCACCCTTTCGCTTCTGGCCGTGAGAACGTGGTCCTCAAAGGATGTCGTCGGATTCTTGTTGACCCGGGCAACATAGGCCTTCGGGTCCGCCATATACTGCGAAGCATGCTCCTCATCCCCCGCAGCGACGGCTATGCAGGCGGCGCACAGGGTGGCAAACCCGTCCATGGAAGACGAACTGACTTCCATCCATTCCAGTCCCCTGCCCATGTTGACTGTGATCTGCACGCTTTCCGGCGTATCGGAATCATTGACCGATGTCACGCCGAGACTGGCAAACGTGTCATAGCACTCAAACACCGAATTGATTGGCAGGGCGTGCATCGACTCCAGCGCCGTATTCACCTTTTCGATATAGGTCTTCAGCGCTGCCTCATTGGCCGTCGGCTGATCCGGCCACACCAGTGCCTCAGCCGGGGTGCAGACCATGGTCAGCAGGAAAAGCAGGCAGATCAGGCCTGTGCTGAACCTTCGCATTTATTTTCCTCCAAGCAGTTTTTCCCGAAGCGTAATATACGCAATGATCATATCCACTGCGCCGTCATAACCAACCTTGCCCGTATCCAGGCACAGGTCGTAATTGTTCACATCGCCCCAGGTGGTGGTGGCATAGTAATTGTAGTAGGAAGCACGTTCCTTGTCGCGGCGCTTGACTAAGTCCTGGGCACGGGACGGCTCGGCACCGCGCTCAATGGCGCGCTCAATCCGGTGCTCCATATCCGCCTTCAGGAAGACGTTGACCACATTCTTTTCGTCGCGCAGCACATAGTCGGCGCAGCGTCCGACCACCACGCACGGGCCATTGCCCGCAAGGCGGCGGATGGTGTCAAACTGGGCAAGGAAAATCCGGTGGTTGAGCGGCATATCCATATACATCGTCGACGGATTGCCGTGCGTCTGCACGCCGGTCACCAGAGAATAGAGGAAGGAGCGGGTGGGCTTTTCGTCATGGTCTTCAAAAAGTTCCTCACAGATTCCGCTGTCTTTGGAGGCCTCCGAAAGGATTTCCTTGTCATAATAAGGAATTTCAAGGCGTGAAGCCAGACGACGACCCACTTCACGTCCGCCGGAACCATACTGTCTTCCGATTGTAATGACCATGTTTGTCTTTGCCATTGCACTTACCTCCCTGATCTGTATTCAGTTCTGTGCCGTTGACTGTATTGTACCAAAAAATCCCAAACCGGGCAAGTGAAATCAGTGTCTGCGGATTCTCGGGATGAGCACCAGCAGCGCAAGCGCCAGAATGCAGGCGGGCAGAAGGAAGATGAGCACCTGTCCTGCCAGGACACTTCCTGCACGAAGAGACGGACGCACCGCCTGCCTGGACATGATATTCAGGTCGGTTCCCTCCACGCCCGCAAGGTATTCCGTCACGCGGAGAATGAATTCCTGCGCATCGGTCATGGCATACACTTCGCTCGAGGTCAGGAGCGTGGAGCAGCCGAGCACCACGGCCCGGGACACATGCCCGCCCTCTGTGATGCGCTCGGCCTGAAGGGCGAGAGCAAACGGGCCCAGCTCGTCCGTATCCTGCTGCTCAAGCGTCGAAAGATCGCCGTCCAGGGCGCGGAGGTACGCGCGGCTGGTCGTGGACAGAAGCGTCCAGACGGTCAGGTCGCGGTCTGTCGCCCCTGGCGTTTCAAACGCACGGGACCCGGCCATGAGGAGCGTGCCCGTGCCCGAGGACACCAGATCCGCCGTCACTTCTGTGGACTGCATGATCGGGAGGAGGAAGAGCTGATAGCCGTTGTAATAGCTCGCGGGTTCCTCCGCCGAGGCGATGACAATGCCGTCCCTGGGAAGAAAACCGTAGCTCCGCATGAGGGCCTGCAGGTTGGGCATGTCCGCAACGGGGTCGGAATAGTCACAGGTGAAGAGCACGCATCCGCCCTCCTGCACAAAACGGCGGATCTTCTCCGCTTCCGATTCGAGCAGGTCACGGACCGGAGAGAGCACAAAGAGCACATCCCCCTGCCTGAGTTCGTCCTCCGCCCCGGTGAAGGTGAAATAATGGACCTCATAGTTGTTGCTTCCCAGAAGGTCTGCGAGCACCGCCGTCCCGTCACTGTCGAGCTCCCCGTGCCCCTGCAGGATCATGACCCTGGGGATCTCATCGAGGGCCACATACCGTATGGCCTCGGTCAGGCTTTTCTCATACGAAAGCCCGGCGATCTCATACGCCCCGGCCTCCATATTGTAGCCGAGGGAATAGAAATCCGTGGCATCGAGAATCCGGAAGCGGCCGGTCTCTTCACAGGTCACCACGACCGATTCCGAAGAGACGGTCTCGGAGGTCGCAGGATTTCGGTATTTCTGAATCAGTGCGGGGTTCAGGCGGATATCCACCTGTTCCCAGGTGATCCGGTCGGATGCGCTTGCATACCGGTTCAGCAGTTCCAGAAGCGGCGCATCCTCGGTGCCTTTTGAATACACCGCATAGATATGCACAGGATGTCTGAGTTCCCCGAGCACCTGCAGCGTGGTCTCACTCTGGGTGGTTACTGCATTGAAGGAATGGTCCCGCCGCCAGCCGTTCTTCACTTCGAGCGCGTCGGCGAGCAGGCACAGCCCGGTGAGAAGAATGACCAGGGCGATGATAAGCACAAGGGAGGAGGATGGTTTCCGGATAACCGGTTTCTTCATTTCAGTCCCCTCCTTCTTGCACGGTCCATGCCGTAGACGGTCAGCGCGAGGGCAAGCACCGTCACCGCCAGATCAAAAATAATGGAAGCAAAGGAGAGCTGGCCCATGAGGAACGGCTCATTGCGGGTATAGAGGCTGATAAAGTCCAGAACACGGACCACGGCCGAAGGCACGGACATGGACAGCATATCCAGCATCCAGAGCACAAAATTCGCGCCGAAGGCATACAGAACCGCCGTCACCTGGCCGGAAGCCATGGAGGACATGAACAGGTCAATGGCGGCAAACGCCATGCCCTGCAAAATAAACCCAAGGTAGCCTGTGAGGATTTCACCCGGATACACCGACCCGTAGACGCCCACAATCCCGACATACACAAACGTGAGGAGGACGGTGAGCAGCATCACGGTCACAGCCGCGAAATACTTGCCCAGCACAATGCCGGTGAGGCTCACCGGGCTCGAGAGCAGCAGCCGGTCTGTCTGCTTCTGCTTTTCCTCGGCCATCAGGCGCATCGTCAGCACCGGGGAGAGCAGCATCCACAGGTAGCTCATCTGCCCGAGAAACGTCAGCAGGTCGCTTGAGCGCGGCGTCAGAATCTGCAGCTGGAAGAGAATCGAGGAAATCAGGAGAAAGATCCCGATATAGACATAGCCTGTCGCAGTCGTAAAGTAACTCTGGACTTCCCTTCGCCAGATGGCGGTCATACGCTTTCCCCCTCCTGTCCGGTCACCTGGAGGAAGACTTCCTCCAGCGTTTCCTTCTTCGGCGCGAGCAGCCGGAGCGGCAGGTCCCTGGCCGCGAGCAGACGGAACAGTTTTTCTCCGGCTGTATCGGTATCCCCGGAAACCGTCAGGAGGCCTTCGGTATATCCGTCCTTTGTGCTCTCCAGCACCTGCAGTTTCCGAAAGCCCGGAAGATCCCGGAGCACGCTCTGCAGTTCACCCGGCTTCGCCCGTACAGAGAGGCGGATTTCACTGGTCCTGCCCTCCTGTTCCAGTTCGGAGAGTGTTTCTTCCCGGATCACTTTCCCGTGATGCAGGATGACGATCTTCTGACACAGGGACTGGACTTCCGTGAGCATATGCGAAGAAAAAAGCACAGTATGGTCTTTTCCGAGCGTCCGGATCAGTTCGCGGATCTCAGCGACCTGTCTCGGGTCAAGCCCGACGGTCGGTTCATCCAGGATCAGGACCGGCGGATCCCCGCACAGGGCCTGCGCAATCCCGGCGCGCTGCCGGTAGCCCTTGGAGAGATGGCCGAGGAGCCGGTCCCGGACTTCACTGAGCCCGCACAGGTCCATGATGTTGTCCACATGATGGCTGATCCCCGCCTTTTCCACTTCTCTGAGGCGGCACACAAACGTCAGGTAATCCCTGACCGTCATTTCATCATACAGCGGCGGACGCTCCGGAAGATAGCCGAGATGCCTGCGGCAGTCCCTTCCGTTTTCCTTCAGGTCCAGGCCGTCAATCTGAATGCTGCCGGAAGTGGGCGGCATGCAGCCCGTCACAATATTCAAAAGGGTCGTCTTTCCGGCCCCGTTCACACCGAGCAGACCTGTAATCCGGCCGTCCGGACAGGTGAAGGATACATCCGTTACGGCTCTGAGATGGCCGTAATCCTTGGTGACTGATTTCAGTTCAATCAAGATGCTCCCTCCTTTCCAGGGTAAAGGATACAGGAAACATGCGACAAAGATATGAACAGTTTGAAAACTTTTTCCGCCCGCACCCCTCAGTCGGACAGATTGACACTCCTGCACGCCGGTCTGTATAATAGGTCTGAAATCCATGATCCGCATACCCCGGCCGCAGGACTGCTGACGCAGTCTCCTTTTGTGTGTGCAGCATGTGGAGCAGGCAGGTTGTCCGCGTCCTGTCCGCACTTCCCGGGTACAGCGGATCATGAAGCAACGGGAGGAAAAACATGATTCACAGACTCATCCAGACTCTGCTCCAGCCTGAGCTGGGCGGATTTGCTGTTTCTTTGTATGATATGCTGCGCCGTGGGGAAATGAATCTGAACATGTTCACTGATCTTCTCTCCACACTCCACCGGGTGAGCCTGTGTTCATTTTATGACCTCCCGGATGCTGAGTATGGCGATGTCAGTCATGACACCCGTTACCTCTTTCCCTGCTCTCTGTGTGATCAGGGTGCATCCTTTGCCCTGGTCTGTCTGAAGAAGATGGTGGAAGATCATCTTCTGGACAAGCATGGTGCAGTGCTTGGAGCAGAGGATCACACTCTGGATCTGTGCACCCTGAGAGAGAAACTGAAGGCCGCGTCTGAAAAGATCGGTGATGAAGACAATCTCATGGCCGAATGGAGCAAAAGAATCGATGCGCTGGCCGCGTGGACCCCCGGTCAGGCCCCTGACTTTCGCCTTGGGCTGCTCGACCTGATGAATGCATCCAATGCAGACCTCATTTTCTCATATTGTTCAGGCTATGAAATCGCAGCTGTTCCGGAAGACCTTCAACAGTATCAGGCCGTCCAGCCTGAAGATTTCTTCAGTCCGGATGAAATCAGGGAGTACCACGCAAGCGTGAATCATTCCCTGATCTGCTACGAGTTTCTTGATCGGGCAGACGGCAACGAGCAGGGCAAAGTATGGGCTGCACAGAGCAAAGCGAAAGATGCCCAGTCACTCAGAGAGCTTCTTTTTGCCCTCTCTGAAGAAGATGTCTATCTGGAAACGCGCATACTCTTTCCCTACACCGTTTACTGCCTTCTGACCGATGCATCGCTGGAGCTTCAGCTGAAAAAGAAGATCACCGATGAGGATATTCTCCGGGATGACGCTTCGATTCCGGAGGAACTGAGACAGGTCTTCTTTGCAGCCAGAGACGGAGATGCCGCCGCGCAGAGCGAACTGGCTTCCCGGTATCTTGCCGGAAAAAAGCTGCCCCAGGATGACGTTCGCGCCGTGTTCTGGCTGAAGAGGGGTGCTGCCGGAGGCAATGCAAACGCGCAGACCAATTACGGTGTCGCCCTGCAGAACGGTCTGGGCGGTCTGGAACGCAGCTACACGGAAGCGGTCGAATGGTTCCGAAAAGCCGCAGAAAAAGGCGAACCCGTCGCACAGTACAATCTCGGCCTCGCCTATGCAAAAGGACTCGGCGTGGAAAGAAATCTTCAGGAAATGAAGCGCTGGATGCAGCGTTCAGCGGACGCCGGGTACGAGATGGCAGAACTGATTCTGAAAAACGGGCTGATCATCCGGGATTAAGGCTGCTTCCCATCCCGCTTCACCCTGCAGGAAAATGCAAAGCGCGGCTGCTGCAGCCGCGTTTTTGCTGTCTTCCTGTTGTCTTCCCGAACCCCGTATACCGGATGCGGAAATGGTTTCTGTTCTCCTTTTGCGCCGCCCGGTGTCATTCCCTGCACGGGGCAGTTCCGGCAAAAAAACCGGGCCCGTCACCACCGGGATCAGGGGCAGCACCGGCATGACAGGCACAGATCCCCGCTGAGCAGCGGATGCCGGCCGAAATAAGTCCGCAGCGATGATAGGCAGTGTGCGCCCTGCACGGTCATGGATGAAGGCATTGGCCCGTGAATCTTTCTCCCACGCCGTCAGGAAACGGAACATGCACCCAGAGGCAATGCCCGGGTTGCCGCCCCGGCTCTGAGCATGATTGTCAATGATCACCGGATATCCGGCATCCGAAAAAAACGGGTGCCGCCGGGTGTGCGCTGGCCATCCTCCGTTTCGTGCCCTCAGCCCTGTGCAGGCACCGGTCGGATCGCCCCTGTTCCTTTTCATGGAAAATCCCGGAAATCATGGGAAATCCGATTGACGAAGACGTTTTGGCACCGTATACTTTCCTTTACGGGTGTTTTCCCGGCGAAAGGAAAGATCCCATGTCCGATACCATCGCTGCCATTGCCACCGCTCCGGGGGAAGGCGGCATTGCCATTGTCCGCATCTCAGGGCCGGATGCGGAAACTGTCTTTTCTTCTCTCTTTGTGCCCGCAAAGGCCGTGCCGAAATTTCACAGCCATCATCTGTACTACGGTCATGTCATGGACGGTGAGGAAGTCATCGACGAGTGCATGGGTGTTCTCATGCGTGCCCCGCACAGCTATACGCGCGAGGATGTCGCTGAGTTCCAGCTGCACGGCGGCTATGCGATCGCCCACCGGGTGCTCGCTCTGGTGCTCGCACGCCATGTCCGTCTTGCGGACGCCGGTGAGTTTACGCGCCGCGCCTTTCTCAACGGACGTCTCGACCTCTCCCAGGCGGAAGCGGTCATGGAGCTCATCTCCGCCCGCGGCGAGCAGGCCCGGCGCGCAGCCATGCACCAGCTCTCGGGCGGTGCGTCCTCCTTTATCCGGGAGGCTTCAGATGACCTGTACGCCCTGCAGGCCGGCATCGCTGCCTGCATTGACTATCCGGAGGAAATCAGTGAGGAGGAAGCGGCCTCGGATCTGGGGCCGCGCATGCTCGCCCTGGCCGACCGTCTGGAGGCAGCCTGCAATGAGAAAGCTGCAAGGCTTCTCCGCACCGGACTTCAGGTCGCGCTGTGCGGCCGGCCGAATGTCGGAAAGTCGAGCCTCCTCAACGCCCTGCTCGGAGAGGACCGTGCCATTGTCACGGACCTGCCCGGCACCACGCGTGATCTGGTCGAGGGCGACCTCATTCTGGACGGCTGTCTGATTCACCTGACCGATACCGCCGGCATGCGCGACACGCCGGACCCGGTGGAATCCGTCGGTGTCGAGCGCGCCAGGCGTGCAGCCAGAAACGCGGACCTGGTGCTGCTCCTTCTGGATGCGTCCTCACCGCTCACCGGAGAAGACCTCGCGCTTATCCGCGAGCTGTCCACCCTGCCCGTGGCTGTCTGCCTGAGCAAGTCGGATCTGCCGCAGGTACTCCTGCCCGACGAAATCCGGACCCTGCTCCCCAAAGCGGACGTGCTCACGGTCTCTTCCCTTGAGAGCGCATCCATGTCCGCGCTCCGGGAATATCTGCTCAGCCGTGCCAGGGTCAGCGACCTGCTCTCCCTCACCCAGCCGCGGCACATGGATGCCGCAAGAAGAGCCGCTGCGGCCCTTCGGGATGCCGAGCAGACGCTCTCCTCGGTGGAAATTGATCTGTGCACGCTTGATCTGGACCGCGCGCAGAGTGCCCTGTCTGAAATCACCGGTGACAATGTCGAGGAAAAACTGCTCGACCGTGTCTTTTCAACCTTCTGTGTCGGAAAATAAGCATCATTCAGGAGGCTTCGCATGTCCAATACCAAAACAACCCCCGTTCAGAAGCATGTCACGGATTTTGTCCTCATGACCATTGGCACGCTCATCATGGTCGTCGGCATTTATTTCTTCAAGTACACCAACAATTTCTCCACCGGCGGCGTGAGCGGTATTTCCGTTATTCTCGGCCACTACTTTCCCTCCACCCCCGGTACCTTCGGCCTGATGATCAACATCATTCTCCTGCTGTGCGGCTACATCGTTCTGGGGAAGGGCTTCGGGATCTATACGACCTATGTGACCCTGCTCCAGTCCGGACTCATCTGGGTGCTTGAACGCGTGCTCCCCATGTCCGCTCCCATGACGAACCAGCCGTTCCTGGAGCTGATCTTCGCCGTGTCCCTGCCGGCCATCGGATCCGCCATTCTCTTCCATGTCGGCGCATCCAGCGGCGGCACGGATATCATCGCCATGATCATGCGCAAGTACACGACCCTCGATATCGGACGTGCCCTGCTCATTTCCGACTGCGTCATCACCTTTGCCGCCTGCTTCGCCTTCGGCATGACGACGGGTCTGTTCTCCATTCTCGGTCTTGTCATCAAGTCCCTGCTCGTGGACATGGTGCTGGAAAACATCAACACGAACAAGTGTTTCCACATCATTACCGCAGACCCGGAGCCCATTGAAAAGTACATCATCACATCCCTCAAGCGCGGCGCGACCCGCCTGCACGGCGAGGGCATTTACACCCACGAAGGACGCGAAGTCATCCTGACCGTTGTCAACCGCCGTCAGGGCGTCTATCTCCGCCGCTTTATCCGCGCGACGGATCCCTCTGCATTCCTTCTCATTACCAACACCTCGGAAATCATCGGCAACGGTTTCCGCGGCGTCAACTGAGGGCATTATGGAAAAGATTACCAGTATGCACAATCCCCGCGTCCAGGCCTGGCGCTCCCTGAAGACAAAGAGCGGCCGGGAAGCGGAAGGCGCTTTCCTGGTCGAGGGCTTCAAGTCAGTCGGGGAAGCCATGTCTTCCTCCTTTGAGCTCCTCGCCCTGATTGTCGAGGACGGCACGGCGCTTCCGGACGGTGCGCCGGAGGGCAGAACCTTTATCGTCCCCGCCCATCTCATGGCTGCGGTCTGCGACACCAAGACGCCTCAGGGGATCGCAGCGGTCATGCGCCTGACGCGCCGGACGGTCACGGGAAAACGCCTCCTTGCGCTGGACGGCGTGCAGGACCCCGGCAATGTCGGCACCATTCTCAGGACCGCGGATGCTGCCGGACTCGACGGCATTCTCTATTCCTCCCAGTGTGCAGACCCCTATTCCCCGAAAGTGCTGCGCGCTTCGATGGGATCCGTGTTCCATCTGCCGGTCGAGGAAGTCCCGGACCTTGCCGCACGTCTGAAGACCCTGGATATGCCGGTTCTGGCCTCGCGCCTGGACGGCGATCCGTTCTTCCCGATTCTCAAAACCCTCCCCGACACCTGGTGTCTGATCATCGGGAATGAGGGGAACGGGATTTCTCCTGAAGTCACCGCCTCCGCCTCGCATCTCGTCCGCCTGCCCATGCACGGCGCGGCCGAGTCGCTGAATGCTGCTGTCGCCGCGGGCATCATGATGTATGCCCTGACCAACCGGCAGGATCTGTAAAAGTCTCCCACAGTCTGGAGGAAATACAGCCCTTGATCTATGTCACTTCCGATCTTCACGGCTTTCCCCTCTCCGGCTTTCTTCACCTGCTCTCGCTGGCTGAGTTTTCCGGAAAGGATGAGCTGATTGTTCTGGGCGATGTCATTGACCGGAACGGGGACGGGGGAATCGATCTGCTGCGGTGGATGATGGTGCACTCCAATGTCCGCCTGATTCTCGGAAACCACGAAGCCATGATGCTTTCGTGCTCTTTCCTCCTCGATTCCATTACCGACCAGATGCTCGCCCAGTTTGATCCCCTGCGGATGAATCTGCTGCACACCTGGCTGGCCAACGGGGCCGAGCCGACACTGGAAACCCTTCACGCCATGCAGCAGAAGAATCCCGGTTTTGTGCCGGCCCTGCTCACCTATGTCCGGCGGTCCCCGCTCTTTGAGATGCGGCGCATCGGGAACCGGCAGTTCCTTCTCACCCACGCAGGACTCGGGCATTTCGATCCCGCGCGGCCCATCTCCGCATACGCACCGGATGATCTGCTCTGGAACCGGCCGACCCTTGAGGATGTATATTTTACCGATATCTTTACCGTCTTCGGCCACACGCCGACCATCGCCTACGGCCCGGAGTTTGCAGACCGCATGATCCTCACCCCGACCTGGGCCGACATTGATACCGGCGCGTCCTCAGGCCGCAGTCCCATGCTGCTGCGGCTTGACGACATGAAGCCCTTCTATCTGACCTGATTTTTTTATTCCATGTACGGAGGTTCTGCTCATGCGAAAATTCCGCCTGCTCCTCCCGCTTTTCACGATCCTTCTCCTCTGCCTCACCCTTGCCGCCGCGGCGGCCGGTTATATGTCGCTCTCTGAAGGGGATACCGGGGAAGCCGTCGATGCGCTCAAGGCACGCCTGTATGAGCTGGGGTATTTCAAGACCACCAAGTTCAGCAAAGCCTACAACGCAACCACGGCCGACCGGGTCCGCCAGTTCCAGAAGCTCAACGGCCTGGAGGAGACCGGCGTCGCCGATCCGGCCATGCAGGAGCTGCTCTACTCGGACACCTGTAAGGCAGTCAACGGTCTGGAAGCTGCGGAGTACATCTATCAGGCATCTCTGACGCCGACCCCGAAGCCCACCCGGGACCCGAACGCGACGAAAACGCCGCGGCCCACCAAAACACCCAAGGTGGACAAAACACCGCTTCCGGTCATCGGGCCCGCCATTGAAGTCGAAACCCCGGAAGTAAACGCGGACGGTTTCCTTGTGGATGAGGAGGACGAGTTCGTCTACAGCAACGAAGAGGACGGACAGTGGATTTACCTCTCCTCCACCCTGCAGGTGCGCATCCGCCGCTATTCGGATCCAAACTATCCCCTGGTCTGGTATGAGACCGATGTGCGCACGACCCCTGAGGAGCGCATGAAGACGCCGCATATTCCGAGCATCCGCACCGGTGCGCTGGTCCGCTCCCAGAACCTTGCGCGGCGCGTGGATGCCGTGCTCGCCATTTCCGACGATTTCTATGCCTACCGGGCGCGCAATTCAAAGCGTCCCGGCGTCATTATCCGCGACAGCCAGATCCTCTATGACCGGCCCAAGAAAAAGAGCACCAGCGGGTTTCCCAAGCAGGAGGTCCTCGCCTATTTCCAGGACGGTTCCATGAAATGCTTTGACAATGGCGAGCACACCGCCGAGGAATACCTTGCCATGGGGGCCACCGATGTCTTTTCCTTCGGCCCGATCCTGGTCACGGGCGGCAGGCCCGGTCCGGACATGAGCAATCCCAAGTACTACCATTACAAGGAACCGCGCTGTGCCCTGGGCATGATTGAGCCGTACCACTACTTCATTCTCACCGTCAAGGGACGCACAGATGACGCGGCAGGCTGCTATTTCCCATGGCTCGCCGAGCGCATGATTCAGATGGGCGTTCAGGAAGCCCTGAACCTCGACGGCGGCGGAACCACTTCCCTTGTTTTCATGGGCGAGCAGCTCAATTACCGTGGCACCGCCTCCCGCGCCTGCGCAAGCATCATCGCGTGGGGCACGTCAGACCTGGTCCCGGACGAGAAAAAATGAGTCTTCAGAAGATCTTCCTGCGGGAGGATCTTCTTTTTTGCGCTTTCATCATGAAAGTGTCGTGAGAAAACTCGGCGGCATTAGCTGCCTCACGCCATATAGAGATCAATTATTTCGCCCATAGCAAGAACGATGTACATATAGTTGGAACATACTTGAATTGTATTTCTATCACCATACCATAAGGAAAGTCACTATAGCCTATTAAGTGGCGTAGCGTCTGCATGTCATAGGTTTGAAATAGTATGAATGTGTATCTTTTGTGTTTCAAATGTTACGATTTCAAATACACTGAGCCCTCTTTCCTTATTACATCCGTAATTAACATTGTTGCAATTCGAGTCACCATATTCTGACTTATTTTTTCGATAATTCACAGGATGCTGATTGTGTACTTGACATTCTTATAATTTCATGCTAGGCTATATGCGGATAAAAGCGAAGGAGGTATGACTGATGTCCAAAATGAGTGAGAGGATGGCGGATCTCGTCAAAACGAGAGGGCTATCTCAGAAAGAAGTTGCGCAACGGGCTGGTGTAACGGAATCTGCGGTGAGTTACTATTTAAATGGTACTAGATCCCCACAAAGTGCTATCCTTGCAAGGATAGCCGCTGCCCTAAACACAACTGTTGATTATCTGCTTGGACAGACTGATGACCCAGGTCTCCCCGATGCACGACTTGGTTACATTCAACGCAATCTTGGAAAACTAAATGATGAAGAACTCCAACGGGCTGAGACTATCCTTAAAGCAGCTTTCACCAACATCTTTAACGAGGAGGACTAAGGCTTGTCCGAGATTGATTTTCATCGTGCCGTTATCATGGCAAACGAGATGCTGGTTAGAGCAGGGATAAAGAGTTATCCTTTTGATCCTATTCCAGTGGTAAAGTTAATACCTAACTGTGTTTGTCGAAAATATGCAACAGCAAGAAAATGGGGAGTTAACATTGAAAGCTTCGGAAGTGAATCTGCAATCATCGTAGAAATGGAAGGGAAAAACATCATATTCTATGACGAATCAAAACCGCAATGTCATATCAATTTTTCTATCCTTCATGAGTTAGGACATTTAGTGCTTAAACATCCACTTAATTGCAAAAACTTGTCGCCTGCTTCCTACCACCGATATGAAGTTGAAGCAAACTACTTCGCCGCTCAAATGCTGATGCCTATGTCTTTGATTGCTGCTTTGCGTTGTCGACAGTTGACAATAATACAACACTTCCTAGTTCAGCACTTTGGCGTTTCTTCTGATGCTGCTACAAAACGGCTTAACACAATGCGCAACATGAGCAACATCTCTCTTGCACATTCTGAACGGGAATACGATGATATCATCGTGTCTCTGGCAAATAGTTTTATGGAAAGCATCCGGCCTTCATATTCATTCTTCGATTATGCATATGAGGAAGATATGCAGAGAAGGCGCGAGAGTTGGATGTAGTCATTCTATTTTTGAAAGGGGGGATGTACCTTGATGGTATTCAAAAAAGAACCTGCGTAAGTTGTTGGCGCAACAAACGCAGATTCTGGAACGGAATATGCTAAGCATACACCGCTAGCAAGGATAAGCTTAGCATGTTCCGAGATTCACGTCAATTGTTCTGGCGTAATTTTGCCCTGCCAGAATGAAACTAATTCGCATTGGGCTATGCGAAGAAAGAATTCGGAACATGAGCAAGATAATCATCGATGACGGATTCAATCCTGAATTTGTCGAGACAGCTATCTTTGACGGAATCCTTGAAATTCCCTGTATTGAGCATCCTGGTAAAATTGTCGTTCCGGACGGAATGATCCCTTTTTCCCAAAGGAATCGTTCATCAACTTATTCGGAATTCGTTGTTTTTTATGAGAACGATTCTTCTTTCGGAGAAATACTACAGGATCCAGCGTCAATTGAAGCGGACTTATCCCGCTTCCCGGGTATGGTTACACTTGATAATTCTGTGTACTGGGATTCTCCGCTTACAGTACAAATCTGCAACATTTATAGGAGCCGTGCAATTGGCCACTATTACCAGAACCGCGGTCACTATATCATCCCAAATGTGCGATGGGGGGATGAACGCACATACACAACAACTGTTTTGCCTGAAAAAGTCGCCTTTCTAGGACTTCCTCGGAATAGTATACTTTCTATCGGCACTTATGGGTGTTGCAAGACAGTAGAGGAAATATACCATCTTCGAAACGGTTTGGTCGCTATGCTAGATGAACTAAGCCCAGAAATTGTTCTTGTCTACGGCGCTATGCCTGATACAATTTTCAGAGATTTGCAATGCCGTACCCACTTTATAAACTATCCCGACTGGATTTCTGTTATGAAGGGAGGAAACCAGATTGGGAACAAGTAAAAGTGGTCGATACCTTAATACTCGTGGCAGCGGCCGTTCCGTCAGTGATTTTGCACTTGTGCACTCTAATGAAGGGACATTTACCCGCAGACTCATTTTCCAAGATGGTAAGCATTCGCAAAGGCTGATTCTTGCAAGTGGAGGCCATGGTCAAAAGGGAATGGAATTGCTCAAGAAGTATCACATCAAGTACAATATAGTTAAACTTACGATAATGGTGTGCGAGTTGGGAACATACCCGATCACCAAGTAAAGCGGAAGCGGACAGGAACCCATCAAGCCTGGTTCCCAAAAACCTGGTCAGAACGAGATATTCGTCATGCCGGGGAACATGTGACAGGTTTGAAGCACAATCGGCACAAAGGAAATGGCGTTACACTGTACGGTACATGGAAAGGGGTCCGCGTTGGCGTAATACTTACACACGGCAAAGTCAGCACGGTTTTCCCGACATACGAGCAGCCGACAAGAAGGAGGAAATAAAATGGATATCGACAAGTTTAGATCAGCAATCAACGCCAGAGAACAGACAGATGACGAACAGACTGAATGCGTACAAAAATGTCAAAATGATTTGGTCGATATTGTCTGTGATGACATGGATGGTACCATTCAGTATCTGCTTACTGACTGCACTGCAGATGAGTTCTCATGGTTAAGTGAAGTGTTCGATGAAATTGTCGAACGGCTGCCACGCAGAGATTTCGTTGACGCATTGTGGTTTCTTTCAAAGAAATACCCAGAAGAAACTGCGAAGTACAACATTGTCCCATTCATTGAATCAGCCGAAGGATTCATTGGATCTTCCAGGCAGTAATAACCTTGTTTCGATTAGAAAGAGGCTGCCCCATACATTTGCATTTTTGCAGACGTTTTGAGGCAGCCTCTTTATTTTTGGTTCTTCACGGAAAGTTAGGGAAAGGATATAAGAAAGAAAACGCTGATTCCGGCCGCGGCATCGTTTCCGCTGAACCCGCCGGACTCATGATCAATCAAACATGGACAGCTGCTCAAAAGAAGCCGGAAACTCCTGCATATATCCGAAACATGCATCCGGCGTATACAGTATGTCATGCTCCCTGCAAAAATCCGTGAAGCATTCCATGAGCTGCGCGCTGTTCGGACTGGGCAGGACATACGCGTTCCCGTAATTCCGGACATACTGAGCCCTGATGCCCGGGAAATGACGGTCCAGCGCTGCATAATAGTACTCCCTGTCCCCTTCCCGGAGGGTCAGGCCCATCCCAAAACAGATGATTCCCCGGACCTGCACATCCCGGCATGCTTCCAGAATAGCCCGGATATTGTCCATGGTGTCATTGATATACGGCAGGACAGGCGTCAACCAGACCACCGTCGGGATGCCGCGCCTGTGCATTTCCTCAAGGACCTCCACACGTCGCCGGGTATTGCAGACATTCGGTTCCACTATGCTGCAGAGTGTGTCATCCCATGTGGTCAGCGTCATCTGAACCACACATTTTGCCTTTCGATGGATCTTCTCAAGCAGATCGATATCCCGCAGGATCAGGTCTGACTTGGTCTGAATCGCCGCGCCAAACCCATACTCCAGAATGATTTCCAGACAGCGCCGCGTCAGCTGCAGGTCTTTTTCACAGTGCATGTACGGGTCAGACATGGAACCCGTCCCGATCATGCCTCTGCGGCGCATGGACCGCAGGCTCTGTTCAAGCAGTTCCGGTGCATTGCGTTTGACTTCAATATCTTCAAACGCATGGGGCATATGATAGCAGGTGCTTCTGGAGTCGCAGTAGATGCATCCGTGTGTGCATCCCCGGTAAATGTTCATCCCGTATACGCCTCTGGCACCAGTCAGTATACCCTTCGCATCCACAAAATGCATCTGCCTCAGCCCTCCAGTCTTCTGCTTATTTTCCCACAAGGCCGGTGACAAAAATCACCAGAATCAGAACCGGCAGCACATACCGGAAGTAGGGACGCAGCGCTCTGGCTATGCGGATGCCCCGGCCCGCATTCGCTTCCTCAAGATAACCGTCAAACCCCCATCCAAAGCGGAAGGAGCAGAACAGGAGATACACCAGTGCGCCGAATGGCAGCAGCAGGTTTGAGACCAGGAAGTCCTCCGTATTCAGGATATCCCGTCCGCCGAACTGCACGCCCTTCCAGACATTGTAGCCCAGTGCGCTGGGCAGGGAGAGGAGCACCATCCCGATGCATCCCGCCATGGCCGCTTTTCTGCGCGACCAGTGGAATTCCTCCACGGCGAAGGACATGATGTTTTCAAACACGGCAATGACGGTCGATAAGCTGGCGAAGGTCATAAACAGGAAGAAGAGCGAGCCCCACAGGCGCCCGGTCTCCATATGGATAAAGACATGCGGCAGGGTCACAAAGATGAGCGACGGACCCGAATCCGGGTTCACGCCGAAACTGAAGCATGCCGGGAAGATAATGAGGCCACTCATCAGAGCAACAAAGGTATCCAGCGCGCAGATGGAGAAAGACTCGCTCATGAGCGTCTTGTCCCGGCTCATATAGGAGCCAAAGATTTCCATGGATCCAATGCCGATGGAAACCGTAAAAAACGCCTGGTTCATGGCCGAGGTGATCACTTTTCCGATGCCGACCGCCTTTGCTCTCCCAAGGTCCGGGAGCAGGTAGAACCGGAGGCCCTCCTTTGCGCCGGGCAGGAGGATGGAGTGAACGGCCAGCACGATGATCAGCCCAAGAAGCCCTGTCATCATGACCTTGGTGATGCGCTCCACACCCTTCTGCAGGCTGAAGGAACAGACAAAGAAGCCGATCAGCACGACCAGAGCCATATAGGAAACCATTTCGGAAGGATTGTCCATGAGCGCTTGGAAAATGCCCGCCACTTTTTCCGACTGGACGCCTTCCATGGCGCCGGTCGCAAAGCGCACGAAATAGTCGAGCATCCATCCGGATACGGTGGTGTAGTAGGCCATGAGCAGAACGCACCCGATGATGCTCAGATACCCGTGCAGATGCCACCTGTGTCCCGGCTTTTCAAGCGCTTTGAATGCGCCAGCCGAGCTGCGCTTTGTCGCGCGCCCCACCGCCAGTTCCATCGTCAGAATCGGCGCCGCCATGACTGTCAGAAACACCAGATAAATGAGAACAAACAGTCCCCCGCCGTTCTCCCCTGTGATAAACGGAAACTTCCAGACATTCCCGATGCCGATCGCGCACCCTGCGCTCACCAGCAGAAAGCCAAGACGTGACTTGAACTGTTCCCTTTCCACCTGCAACAACTCCTTCTCCTGAAAAGCGCTTTCCCCTTTTTTGGGGAAAGCGCTGCAATGATCACTTGCTGCTTTCCAGTGTCTCTTTCAGGTGCCGGATTTTTGCCTCGTGCGAACGAACCGCATTGTGCATGGCTTCCTTCAGGTCACTCTCTTCGCAGGTTTCCTCCGCCTTCCGGATCTTCTCCAGGCGTTCTTCCGTCTCTTTCAGTTCGACCTCCAGAGGCTTGCGCACTTCGAGTGCTTCACCGTACACGGCCCTGAGGCTTCTCTCCACCTGCTGGGCAAAGACATCGCTTCCGGTCATGGCCGAAATGGCACGGCAGGCCTTGATGAGAAGAGAACAGACATCCTCGCCTTCCCGCGCGCCTTTCATGATCTCACACTGGAGTTCCTCCGACCTGCGCATATTGTCCAGATAGGCTCTGTAGATCTCACGATCGGTTTTTTCCTCTGCCATGATTAATTCCTGCTTTCTGCCCTGAGGCGATTATTTACCCGCATCCTTCAGGAAGGCAAGATAGCACTTGTAGCCTTCCCAGAGGTCGGCCTTGGAGATGAGTTCCCACGGAGCATGCATGCTGAGCACGGCAATGCCGGCGTCAATCACGTTCATGCCATACTTGGCGCACATATAGGCGATCGTTCCGCCGCCGCCCGCGTCCACGCGGCCGAGCTCTGCAGTCTGGAAGTCAACGCCGTTGTCATCCATGATGCGGCGCACCTGAGCCACATACTCGGCGTTCGCATCGTTCGATCCGCTCTTGCCGCCGCGGCCGGTAAACTTGTTAAAGCAGATGCCCTTGCCGAGGAAGGCGGCATTCTTCTTCTCAAACACGGTGGCGAAGTTCGGGTCAAAGCCCGCAGAGACATCGCTGGAGAGCATGAAGCTGTTGCGCAGCATGCGGCGCACGGCCAGATTGGAATCGATGCCGGCGGCATGCAGGAGCTCTGCGATGACGTTCTCAAAGAAATTGGAGTTCATGCCGGTTGCACCGACCGACCCGATCTCTTCCTTGTCGGTGAGGATCGCGCACAGGGTTCTTGCGGGCACACCCTCATAGTCCTCAATGGCGCGCAGGGACGGATAGGCGCAGACGCGGTCGTCATGGCCGTAGCCGGCAATCAGGCTGCGGTCAAAGCCGACTTCGCGGGAAGCACCGGCGGGCACGATTTCCAGTTCGGCACTCAGGAAGTCCTCTTCCTCCATGCCGTACTTATCCTTGAGCAGCTGGAGCACGGCCTTCTTGACGGGTTCCTTCTCCTCATCCTTGAGCGGCATGCTGCCGATGATCACATTCAGGGCTTCGCCTTCAATGACTTCACGGGCAGACTTCTGCATCTGATCAGCCGAGAGATGGATCAGGAGGTCAGAGATATAGAAAACCGGATCTACGGGATCCTCGCCGATGGCCACTTCCAGGCAGGTGCCGTCCTTCTTGGCCACCACGCCGTGCATGGCCAGAGGCAGGGCAACCCACTGGTACTTCTTGATGCCGCCATAGTAATGGGTATCGAGATACGCGATGTTTTCTTCTTCGTACATCGGGTTCTGCTTGATATCCATGCGCGGGGAATCGATATGCGCGCCGAGGATATTCATGCCGTTTTCCATGGGCTCGGTGCCCACGACAAAGGCCATGAAGCTCTTCTTCATCCATGCGCAGTAGATGCGGTCACCGGGCTTGACGGTTTCTCCGCTGCGGATGACGTCATCCAGGCTCTTGAATCCTTTCGCCTCCGCCTCCGCGACCGCTTCCTTCACGCATTCGCGCTCGGTCTTGCCGCCGTCGAGGAACTTCCGGTAGTCCAGTGCAAACGCCTCAAGGGCCTTCATATCTTCAGGAGAGTACTGCTGCCATGCATTTTTTGCGTACATTGTTCTTTCCTTCCCTTGTTCATTCAATTTATCCGTGACGGATAGGGAGGATTATATCAGATGCCAGGAGGACACGCAAGGAAGAAAAACCTTTCATTCCGCCCCGTACAAAAAGAGCGGATGGCCTTCGCCATCCGCCCTGAGGGAATGAGAGGAATTACTTGGTCACGGTTTCACCGGCAAGCTTGCCGAAGACAACCGTATCCACCACTGCGTTGCCGCCCAGACGGTTACCGCCGTGGATGCCGCCGGTGACTTCGCCGGCTGCGACCAGGCCGGGCATGATGCTGCCGTTGACATCGAGGACATGGCCCTCGGTATCAATGGTCACGCCGCCCATGGTGTGATGCAGGCAGGCCTGACGGGGCGTGGCAACCCACGGGCCCTTGGTCAGCTTGGTGGTGAACAGGGTACGGCCGAACTCAGGATCCGCGCCGTTTTCAACACAGGTGTTGAAAGCGTCCACGGTGGCCTGGAGGCCTTCGCCGGTCATGGTGCAGCCATAGGCCGCATTGAGCTTTTCAGCCAGTTCATCGAGGGTTTCGCCCACATAGATGTAGCCCTGCTCCTCGAGGAAGCGGAGAGTGAAGCCGTCGGCGGAGATGGCCGTGTCGAGATCCTCATAGCTGCCGTCGCCGGACTCGAGGAAGAAGAAGTAACCGTCGGTCTGCTTCAGGGAAGCCAGGCAGATCTGGTCGCGGCGTCCGTCTTCCTGCACGAAGCGGTTGCCTTCCTTGTTGATGAAGATTTCCTGGTCGGTGCCGGACACAACGCGCTTCGGGTACTTGGTCAGCTGACCGTCAACGAGATTGCCCAGGTACAGCAGCTGGATCTGGTCCATATCGGTCAGGCTTGCACCGGCCTCGGAGGCCATGGTGATGCCGTCGCCCTGAGAGCAGGCCCAGCGGTTGGTGGTCTTGACTTTGCTCAGGTCATCCCACTTGCCGGAGGTGTTGTACTGCTGTGCCATCTTGCCGTTGGCCGCAAAGCCGCCGGTAGACAGAACAACGCCCTTGTTGGCATGCAGGGTATAGGTGTTGCCGGCCTTGTCTTCGGCAGTGGCGCCGGTGATGGTGCCGTCTTCTGCCTTGGTCAGGGTCTTGGCGGTGGTGTAGGTGAGCAGGGTGACTTTGTCGCCGTACTCAGCGAGCTTGTTGAGATAGGTAGTGATAAAGCCTGTGCCCATGGTCTTGGTGGTGGTATGGGTGCGCTGCCAAAGAGAGCCGGCACCCTGGCCGATCACGGGATAGAATTCAAGGCCCATATTGCAGATCCAGTCATAGCCTTCCTTGGCCTTGCCGGTGAGGACTTCGACCAGCGCGGGATTGGCCACATAGTCGCCGCCGTCCCAGGTCTGGAGAGCAAACCATGCTGCGGAGTCAAAGATGTCGGTCCGGCCGGCCTCATCATAGGCGGCCAGTTCGGCCTTGACGGTTTCAATCAGCTTGGCCTGTTCATCGGAAGCAGGCTCCTTGGCCAGAACGCCCTCAATGGTGGCGCGCTTGGCTTCGGACAGGGTTTCCACAGACTGCAGGGCCTCGTCAGGGGTGTTGTAGATGGCGCCGCACACCAGCGTATCGCCGCCGACAGCACCGCACTTTTCCACGAGGATGACGCTCTCGGCTCCGTTTTCAAGCGCGGAAATGGCACTGGCCAGACCGGCACCGCCGGCACCGAGAACCACGACGTCCGCCGTCAGTTCCTTTGCCTCGGGAGCGGCCTTTTCAGGGGCAGCCTTCCACTCGTCGGTATTGGCACCGGCCTGGGCAAGGGCATCCTTCACAGCGTTCTTGATCGCATAACTGGTGATGGTGGCACCGGCAACTGCGTCCACGCCGTAGGACTGGGCATCCACAATCTTCTGCGGGAGCGTGGCAATGGGGGTATCGCCCTCAAGTCCTGCCTCCGTCAGGGGAGCGCCGATGCCGGGCGTTTCCTGATGGGACACAATTTCCACCTTTTCGATGGCGTTTTCAGACACTGTGACAGCAACCGTCACAAAGTCGTTCTGGCCCTTCTGGGCTGAGGTGTAGGTTCCGGGCGTCATGGGCGTCTTCGTGCTTTCAGCTGTGGAAGACACGCAGACGGTGAGCAGCATGGCTGCGCACAGGATCAGAGACAACAGTTTGCGCATATCCTATTCCTCCTGTAGAACGTTTATTCAGAACCGGCAGGGACGCCGGTCTTTCAGACAGATTATACCGCTTAATTTGTGAAAAAAACGTCAATATCCTGCGCAACTGGATTCGAAAAAAGGAAATCGTATCCTCCTGTTCCCGAACGTTTCTGTCCCGAGCGTCCCCTGCCGGCACCAAACAGGACAGAACGGTCTCCAGGTGCAGAAGAAAGATCCGTTTTTTTCTGCTGAAAGGCAGACAGTCCCGGCAGCAGATCAAAAAATGCACGGCCTGTGCAGGTCGTGCATTCGAAAAAATGAAATGATGCTTTCCTGTTAATCGCCCAGCGGCTGGCGCTCTTCCGGTGCGAGGATCACACCCGGGTTGGCCGCGATCTGCGCATCCGCATAATGGACGGCAAAGCGGATCATGCGGCGGATGGACGGATTGCTCTCCCCACCCCTGCGATACTGGATGCGCTCCCAGAATCTCAGAGACGGATCAGTGAAGGCGATCGGTTCAATTCCATACATCTCCTGCATCACGCCCTGCGCCATATACGGGACGAGCATAATCGAGGCAGATTTTCGTGCCTGCTCTGCCACCAGCGCCATGTTGCCCAGGAAGGACGTGCCGCCCGGTGCAAGCCCCCGCGCGCTGAGCTGCTGGGTATACGAGCGGAAAAAGACACAGGTATCATGCGGATGGAACACCGGGAAGCCGGCCAGGTCCTCCCATGTGACGCGTTCCTTTTCAAGGAGCGGATGATCCCCGGATACCATGAGAACGACCGGTTCACTGTAGAGCGTCACGCTCTGCAATCCCTCCACTTCTCTCTCCGAGGTGCTGTAATAGAACGAAAGGTCCGCCTGCGCATGATTCATGATGTCCGGCACATCGGCATTGGGCGAGGTCGTGATCGTAAAGCGCATCTCCGGATAGGCCGAGATGAACTCCTGGAGCAGTCCGCGCACAGCAAACGATGTATTCAGTTCGCACCCGCCGATGGACAGCGCAGGCATCTCCCCGACCTCCCGGGCCGCGCGCAGGACATCCTCCCACTCGCCGAGCATCCTTTTCGCATCGGGCAGAAAACGCTTTCCCTCCCGTGTCAGTTCCAGCTGACGGCCGCGCTTGACGAACAGTGCCAGCCCGATCTCCTCCTCGAGCAGCTGGATATGCTTGAAGAGTGAAGACGGCGCATACTGCAGCTGGTCCGCCGCGCGCTGATAGTTCAGGGTTTCTGAAAGCGTAATGAAGGTCTGAAGCTGTCGTGTGTCCATGTTTTCTCCTCCCGGTCCGCCCCTCTGTCAGGGCAGTTTCGGATGCATCTGTCCATGCCCTGGTTCACACTACTATTATCGTATTTAGAGAGAAATGTCAATTCAAAAATAGGAAACAGGACCGGTCATCCGCGTTCTCCTGCGAATGGGAAAACAGGAATCGGGGAAGCACAAGACAGGATTTGCCCTCCCAGCGGCGAATGGTTCCCATCAGCATTCCATTGTTTTCCGCTCCGGCATCTTTTTCCCGGAAATCCAGATCATCGAAAGGAAGAAAGCCCATGAGCCGCCTCGTTTCCCTGACCCTCGCTCTGCTGCTTCTGAGCGGTTGCTTTGCCCTGCCTTTTCCGGTTTTCCCGGCCGCTGCGCAGGGACAGACCGCTGAAATCACCCTGTCCTCCTTTGGCGGAGGACCGGCGTATTCCGTTGCCGTCCAGGATCCGGAGATCGTCCGCTGCACGTTTGAGACAACCCATGACAGCGATGCGCCGGGCGCGTCGGTCACCACCGTAGTGACACTGACGGGATGCCGCGCGGGCACCACCACGCTGACCGTCCAGATGGATTCGCCCTCGGATGCATCCCCGGCTGTCTACACGGTCACGGTCGATGACGATCTCCATGTCACGCTCACGCAGGCGCGGAGTCTCGCCGCGCTTTCCTTCCGCCGCACAAGCGCGATGGCCCATGACGCCGTAGACCTTGTCATCCTGAACGGGCTTCCCCACCTTTCCATTGCAAACGGTCCCTACTGTCCCCTCGCGCCGGAGGTCCTGGATACGCTGACCGGGATGCTCGGACGGCACGGGGCAGATGCATGGGACGGCTTTGACTTTGACCGCCCGGACGTGATGGACGGGACGTCCTTTCTTTTCGAGGCCTCCTTTACCGACGGCACTTCCATCCATGCCCGCGGCAGCAATGCGTATCCGGAAGGTTTTGCGAACTTTCTGGAAGAATTCCTGCCGTTTCTTGAGGAGCTTCAGGACGCGTCCGGGCCTTTCTTCGGGCTGGATCCCGCGCCGTAAGCCGCCTGCTTTCCTTCTGTATTCTGCCCTCGGCTCTATTGATTTCCTTTCCGCCTAAAGCTATCATAAAACCGATATGCTGAAAGGATCTGATGCGCCTCATGAAAATGCTGCTGAAACTGAGCAAAGAAGCCATCCGCTACAAAGGACTGTACATTCTGGCGATCCTCGCCACCCTGTGCCTGACGGGCGTCAACCTCATCGCCCCGAGAGTTCTCTCCTCCATGACCGGCATAGTCAGCCGCGGCGTGGATGACGCAGGCCTGAAGCAGATCAGTACTCTGACGCTGATCCTCGTCCTCCTCTATCTCCTGCGCATTCTCTTCCGCTTTATGAGCAATTATCTTGCCCACAAGGCCGCCTGGTTTCTGGTGGGCGACCTTCGGACCAAGACATATGACAAGCTCGAGCGGATGCACCTGGGCTATTTCCATGACAAGCAGACCGGCGACCTCATGAGCCGTGTGGTCAATGATACCCGGGACTTTGAGCTTCTGTATGCACACATGATCCCGGAAACCATCACGCACATTGTGACCTTTATCGGGGTTCTGGTCATCCTTCTGACCATCAACAGCACCCTCGCCCTCATCACCTGTGCGCCGATTCCCTTCATCTTTGCCTCCGGCATTGTCTTTTCCAAGAAAGTGCGCCCCTATTTCCGCGCCTCGCAGAAAAAGATGGGCGAACTCAACGGAAAACTGCAGGACAATCTCTCAGGGATCCATGAGATCCAGTCCTTCGGACGCGAAGAATATGAAACTGAGCGGGTCAATGAAAAGAATTTCCAGCATATCCACGCCATGCTCAAGGCCCTCAAAATCAGCGCAGTCTTCCATCCCTCGGTCGAATTCATTTCATCCATCGGAACCGTGCTGGTCGTCGGCTTCGGCGGTCTCCTTGCCTACCGCGGGCAGCTGAGCGTGGAGGACATCGTGGCCTTCATGCTCTATCTCGGTCTCTTCTATGCCCCGGTCACAGGACTGGCGAATCTCCTGGAAAACATGCAGCAGTCCATGGCCGGCGCTGAGCGCGTCCTGGCCGTGCTCGATGCACCGTGCGAGATTGTGGACCGGCCCGGCGCCAAACAGCTGGAGCATGTCCGCGGCGACATCACCTTCGATCATGTCTCCTTCTCCTACGACAACCGCATTCCTGTCCTGAATGATGTCTCCTTCCACTGTGAACCCGGAAAGATGCTCGCGCTGGTAGGGCCGACGGGCGTTGGCAAGACCACGCTGACCCAGCTCATCTCCCGCTTCTATGAACCCACGTCCGGCCGGATTCTCATTGACGGAACGGATCTCAACGAGATCACCCTCGAAAGCCTGCGTCAGAACATCTCCCCCGTCCTTCAAGACACGTTCCTCTTTAACGGCACCATCGCCGAAAACATCGGGTACGCGACGCCCAGTGCCACGCAGGAGGAAATCGAGGCGGCCGCAAAGGCTGCGAACATCCATGAGGACATCATGGCCATGCCGGAGGGTTACAGCACACAGGTCGGCGAACGCGGCCTCAGACTCTCGGGCGGACAGAAGCAGCGCGTGGCCATCGCAAGGGCCATTCTCCGCCGCTCCCCCATCATTATCCTGGACGAGGCCACGGCCTCCGTCGATGTCGAGACCGAGCGGCAGATCCAGCAGGCCATTGCCGGCATTGCCGGACAGAAGACGATCATCGCCATTGCGCACCGCCTCTCCACCATCCGCAATGCGGACCTCATCCTGGTCATCGAGGACGGCAAGGTCAAAGAGCAGGGCACGCACGACGAGCTCGTCGCCCTCGGCGGCAGCTATGCCCGCATGAACCGCATCCAGTCGACCTCCGTCAGCCAGAAGGGCATTGCCTGAAAAAGCAGAACCATCAAAAAGATCACCCTGTGTCACACGGCGCAGGGTGATCTTTTGCTTTCGTCAGAACAGTTACTCCGCTTCGCCTTCCCCGACCTTGTTCAGATCGGTGCCCTTGGTTTCCTTCACCTTCAGCTTCAAAAAAGTGATACTGAAAAGCATGATGGGGACGAACAGGCACAGCTGGAACATGCCGATATTGGCCGAGCCGATGCTGGAGTAGAAAATGCCCACCAGCATGGTCACAATCAGGTTGGAGATATAGGCGTAGGAGATGACCGCCATGACTGTCGCACGGATGCGGGTCGGTGCAGATTCGCCGGGCAGCACAAGGAAGAGGAGGTCCGAGAGCGACCACATGCCGCCGAACATGATGCCGTTGGCCAGTGCCAGCGCCACAGGTCCGATGCCGATCCTGGAGCCGAAGACAAACACGCACTGTCCGAGAATCGCCATGATGCCGAAGAGCACGCCGGAATTCTTTCTGCCCAGAGCGTCGGTAGCAAACCCGGAGAAGAAGGCGCAGATCGCATAGACAATGGGCTCAATGATGAGGAACAGGTTGATGTCCTCGTCCGTCATATGGCCGCCGGCCAGCATGATCTCATTGGTATAGCCGGAAAAGGCAATGCCCATGGAGAAGACGAAGAGCACAATCACGACCATGCGCAGCTGTTTGGAGTGCACAATGTAGCGCACCGCTTCGCCGATGCTGCTCTTCTGGGAATTGCCGGCCTCCTCTTCTTTCCTGCGCTCCTCATCGCTCTTTTCGAGCCAGGCGATGCGCTTCTGCAGGAAGACCGGAGTTTCCCGGGTGAAAAACCAGGCAACCAGGGCAATCGCAATGGCGATGATGACCGGGATCAGGTAGACCATGCGCCAGGTGGTCACATCCGCGGGATTATAGAAGATGCTGCGGAACACGCCAATCAGGGAGACGGACAGAAGACCGATACCCTTGGTGATTGAGCAGAGTTTGGCTCTGTGCTCAATGGGCGCTGTTTCCATGAGGTAGATGACCTGCATGTCGTTGGGCGTGAAGAAGGCGGTGATGCACACGCCGACAATGTAGATATAGGGATTCGGGGCGATCATGGCGACAAGCAGACCGATCCCCATGCCCAGAGTATTGATGAACAGGAAGATTTTGCGTCCCCAGCGGTCCGCCAGCGTGCGGTAGAGCGGGTTGATCGCCGTAATCAGGTAGGACGGGATCGTCGCGATGGCCAGCACACTGATCGCATTGCTGTATTCGGGCGTATTCGGATCCGAGTTCGGGACTTTGAACAGATCAAAAATCGTGTAGGTGCGCATGATGCCGTTCATGTTCGAACTGATTTCATCGGCGATATAGATGATCGTCAGGACCACAAGGAGAAACCAGAAGCCATGGACCAGGGACGGTTTTGCAGCACTTTTCTTCAGTCGGGCGAGCTCCCGCATCTCCCGCTGATGGCAGCGCTGCGTCTGCTCGGCAGTTTCCTTTTTCATCAGAAGACCTCCAGGCTTTTGATTTTTTGCAGTCGGAAAGACCGGCCGCATGGTCCGGCCGGAACCAATTCCTTTTGCACCGCCCGCGGCTGCTGAAAGGGCCAAGGGTGGGACTGCATCTGCTGTTTTCCAGAGCATTATAGCACGGATTTGCCCAATCCGGGATGAAAAAGTATATTTTTTGTCAAATCTAACCTTTCATGTCTTCTCTGCCGATCTGAACGGACCCGTCATGACCGGCAGACTCTGCCGGCCAGCTCCAGGATCAGCGCACTCTCCTTTTCCGGCGCGGCGCGCTCCTCCCGGTTGATCCACTCGATCAGCAGATGAAAACTCCCATGGATCGCAAAGGCCATGGTGGCTTCCCTTCGTTCCGGGTCTGTGCACCCACGCAGGGAAGCTTCCAGAAGATCGCCGACCTTGGGCAGGGAAAAGAGCCGGTCGGCGAATCCCGGCATCTCACTGTGATTGAGGAGAAGTCTGGCCACCTGCAGATGATCCTGAAGGTACGTCAGCACCAGCGCCACCTTTTCGTGCACATGCTCCCGGTTTTCCGGGTCCGCTGAGGCGAGACAATCTGCTATATCCTCCAGAAACTGTGCGCAGATCTCCTCAAAGAGGTCATACTGACTGCCGTAGTGGTTATAGAAGGTCGTGCGGTTGATTCCCGCCCTCTGGCAGAGCTCCCGAATGGACACACTCCTCAGGGACCTGTCCATGAGCATCTCCATCAGTGCCTCTGAGAGCCGGTGCCGGGTTTGTCTGACCCTGAGATTCTCCCTGTTTTCCATATTCCGTCCTCCAAATCGACACTTTTCAGACATCTGTCGGTTGCAAAGTCAACACGTGTCGAATATATTCTGGACAGACGCTTTCACCCTGTCAAGACCTGACCCGCTCCGGGGAGGCTGGAACATGGAATTTATCTGGTATCTCATCGCATCCATCGGCGCCGGCATCGGCACAGGGCTGGCCGGGCTCTCCGCCGCCACGGTCATGGTCCCGATCCTCATTGTCCTCTGTCCGTCCTTTTCCGGAGAAACCGGCGCCTATCAGGCGACCGCTATCGCGCTCGCCTCGGACATTCTCGGGTCCGCCGTCACCACATGGACCTATGCCCGGCACAAAAACATTGACCTCAGACGCGGCTGGATCATGCTTGTCTGCATCCTGACCATGTGCACGGTGGGCAGCTGGGCGGCCTATCTCGCGGGGAATGTGGTCCTGGGCACTTTTACGCTCTTTCTGACCTTCGCCATCGGGATCCGTTTTCTTGTAAAGCCCGATACCACCCGGCAAAATGCGCCGCCCAAAGGCTCCGCACTGGACTGGAAAGGCGTCCTGATTTCGCTCTTCTTCGGCCTCACGATCGGTTTTGGAACCGGCTTTGTCGGCACCGGCGGGGGCATGATGATGCTGGTGGTCTTTACCGTTTTCCTCGGCATGGACCTGAAGACCGCCGTCGGCACGAGCACCTTCATCATGACCTTTACCGCGCTCATTGCCTCCGTCAGCCACATCCTGATCCATCCGGCCATTCTCTTTGAAAAATGGGATGTCCTGCTGCTGTGCATGGCGGTCGCCACCGTGTGCTCCCTGGTCTCCGCCCGCTTTGCCAACCGCGTCCCCAACCGCACCGTCGGCCTGGTCACAGGCGCTGTGCTGACCGTGCTCGGTCTTTCCATGCTGCTGCTCCATTTCCGCCTGGAAATCGCTGCTCTTCCCTTTTTCAGAGGCATCTGCATCTGTCTTCTGAACCTGATCGTCTACATTGTCCCGAGCGTCCTGATCCTTTTGGCCATCCGTTTCCTCACGCATCTTCCGTCCTTTGTCTTCCGCAAGCTGCTCCACATTGTTGCCTTTACATGCTTTACCATCATGATGCTCTCCGCCCGGCACTGGGAAGACGCCGCGCTCACCTGTCTTCTTCTCGCGGCCGTCATCTATCCCCTGCTCGCACTCGCCGAGCGCTTTCCCTGGTATGCTCATCTCTTTGTCCAGAAATCACCCGGCGAAGTCAAGCGCAGCATGGTGATGCTGTTTCTCATGTTCGCCGCCGTCATCTCCCTGGCGTGGGGACTCCTCGGGCAGCCGGTCGCAGCGGCTGGTGCGATCCTGATGTGGGGACTGGGCGATGCCGTGGCAGCCCTTGTGGGGATCCCTTTCGGGAGGCACAAAGTCCTTTTTCCTCCCGTGTGCGGAAAAAAATCCTGGGAGGGGTCCGCAGCCATGCTCGCCGTTTCCCTTTTGGCAGGGACCGTGCTCCTCTCGCTCTTCGGCGGCGTTTCTGTGCCGTATGCGATGCTGTGCGCTGCCTGCACAGCGCTTCTGGGCACCCTGGTTGAACTTCTGTCCCCCAGCGAATGGGATACAGTCACGGTTCCTGTCGCCATGCTGACCGTCCTTCTCCTCCTGCTCTGATACCTTTTCCCAAAGCACTTCCGAACCGTCCGGCACGCCGGGCGGTCTTTTCCTGTGTCCTTCCAAGATTCTTCTTGCTTTTTTTTCGCGGTCGTTGTACGCTCTTTTCTGCGGGGCAGACGATGCTTCCTCTGCCCGCTTCTCATTCCACCTCAAGGAGGCCGCTATGCAGAAACTGCTCACGGATCAATTCAAAACCATGCCCTGGGACGAAGTGGACAGTGTTGTCTATGATATCGGCAACGTGCTGATCCGTTTTGATCCCAAATATATGCTCGACGTTCTTTTCCCCGGCGAGGAGGAGCTCCATGCTGTCCTGCTGCGGAAGATTTTCCTCTCCCCCTACTGGGTCATGCTGGATCACGGCACGATCACGGTGGATGAAGCCTGTGAGGCGATGGTCGGTGAAGACATTGATCTGCACGAGGAAATCCGCCACGTGCTCGACCACTGGTCGGATCTCACCACGCCCATTCCTGAGGGCGTCCGCTCCATGGAAGTGGCAAAGGAGCACGGCAAGAAGCTGTATCTTCTCTCCAATTACAACAATGTCTTTTTCGAGCAGGCCGAAGCCCGCTTCGATTTCCTGCGTGAGCCCTTCGTTTCCGGCCGGATCGTCTCCGCCTATTTTCACATGCTCAAGCCGGAACTGCGGATGTACGAGAAGCTCACTTCCACCTACGGCCTGAATCCGGCCCGCACCGTCTTTATCGATGATGCCGCCGTCAATGCTGCCGGAGCCATCGGGGCCGGCTGGAAGGCCATCTGGGATGCTGCTCCCGGGGTTCTCTCCACCTTTATGGGCTTTGACCTCTGATCCTTCATCCATCCTTCACCGTCATAAAAAAACAGACCGCAGTACAGCGTCATCCATGGATGATCTGTGCTCTGCGGTCTTTTTTATGGAACGATTGGAACGGACGCGAATGCAGGCGGTGCTGTGCTCCCCTCGTCGTACAGCCGCACCGGAAGGATCACTTCCCGTCCCGGGAGGGACGGGTTTTCAATTCTGGACATCAGGAGGGAGACAGCATGCTGCGCGGCCTCATTCTTTTCCGTATAGACGCTGGTGACGCCAGGCAGGTAGGAAAAGTCACCCCGCAGATGGTCAAAGCTCACCAGAGACACATCTTCCGGCACACGGACCTTTCTCTCTTCCAGTGCCCGCAGGGCAAAGAAGGCAATCTCATCGCGGAATGAGATGATCGCCGTGTAATTAACAGGAAACAGCACATCGCGGATGGATTCATCCGCCAGATTATGGTTGCCGTGAATAATCCGAAGCGTATCCATCGGGAGTTCCCTCTCCCGCAGGGCTCTGAGGCAGCCCTCCAGACGGTCGACCTGTGAACTGGAGTAGTCCGGTCCTGCAAGATACAGGATGTGCCGGTGTCCCAGGGAAAGCAGGTGGTCCATGGCCAGGTACCCGCCCTGCTCGTCATCGCTGCGCACAATATCGGCTTCCACCCCCTCGGCATAGCGGTCCATCAGGACCAGGGGAATCCCATGCGCCTGGATATATTCGATTTTTTTCCTGTCACCCAGGTTCGGGAAATAGATGATGCCATCCATGGATTGGGAGATGGCGGCCTGAATCATCTGCATGCTCAGCGCGCCGTCCGAGCGTGTGCAGAGAATCATCTCGTTATAATCCGCATTGCGCAGTTCCGGATCCAGTCGGCTCAGCATCCGGCAGAAGTGGAGATTTCTCACGTCGTTGATGATGACCGCGACGGTGTTTCTTCTCCCGGAGCGCAGAGAGGAAGCCAGGGTATTGGGAATATATCCGAGCTTTTCCGCTGCCTCCCGGATCTTCTGCCGGGTCGTAGCCGGCAATCGCGGGTCATCCCGCATCCCGCGGGAAACCGTATTGGCCGTATAGCCGCACGCTTTGGCGATATCCTTCAGCGTAACCCGCTCTGTCCCCATGCTTCCTCATCCCCTTTCATCCGGTAGTACTGTATCATGCCTGCGCGGGCTTGACAAGTCTGGAGTCATCCAAAGCAGTGGTGCTTCACGGGGATCTGTGTGATCGTGTGGACTGTCCACTCATCCTTTCACGCTGCCGGCCGTGAGTCCGGTGATAAAGGTCTTCTGTGCAAAGAGATAGATGACAACAATCGGGACAACCGCCATGACAGCCCCGGGCATCAGCACGTCATAGGCATTGCCGTACGGCGTGATGGTCGTGCCCATGCCGATGGGAATGGTATGCTTCGTCTCACTCTGCAGAATGATCATCGGCCAGAGCAGATTATTCCAGCTGTTCATGCAGCTCAGAATGGTCATCGCCCCGAACGCAGGGATCAGGATCGGCACCATGATCCGCCAGAAAATGCCGTAATCCGAGCATCCGTCGATCCTTCCCGCTTCCATCAGTTCTCTGGGAATCCCCAGGCAGTACTGGCGGAAGAAAAAGATCATGAACGGCGGCACAAGGTACGGGATCACCACACCGAAATACGTGTTCATCATTTTGATCCGGATCATCATCTGATACATGGGCAGGAGCAGGATCTCAAAAGGCAGCATCATGACAACCAGCACCAGGGTGAAGATCAGATTGCGTCCTTTGAACTGATACATCGCCAGGCCGTACCCGACCAGGGAGCCGAAAAAGAGGCCGATGCCGGTCTGCATGATCATGATGATCGCGCTCGACTTGTACCAGTGCCAGTACACACCGTCTCTGTAGGTGTTCAGGGCTGTATAGTTGTCAAACGAAGAGATGCCCGGATCGAACCGCAGCGTCAGACCATACCGCATCATCTCTGTGCCCGGCTTCAGGGAACTCATGAACATGAAGGCGAACGGCACCATCGCGAACACCGCAACCAGGATCATCAGTGCAGTCGCCAGCACGCTCAGCACTGTCCGTTTTTTCCGGTCAATCTTATTCGATGCCATGTCACTCCTCCTTCCTGAAGAATCCCATCAGAACCAGCTGCACAAGATTCACCGCGACCACCAGGACAAGCAGGGTCAGACCGACAGCCGATGCCAGGCCCAGGTTATTCTTTTTAAATCCCACCATGTACATATAGCCCACGATGGTGCGGCCGACTCCGCCGGCATTGTTCTGCTGCCACAGGGCAACCGATTCGGTAAACATGCTGAAGCCGCCGAGCACGGTGATTGTAATGACATAGATCAGCACTGGCCGGATACAGGGCAGCGTCACATGGAAAAACTTCTGCAAGGCGCTCGCTCCGTCAATCTGGGCCGCTTCATAATAATCGGTGGGGATCGACTGGAGTCCCGAGAGATAATACACAATGTTGACGCCGTTCCACCGCCACAGGGTCAGAAGAATCAGCACAAAGTTTCCCGGTCCTGCATAGCTCAGCCATTTCACGGGCTGAAATCCCATCGCCGTCATCAGGCGGTTCATTGTCGCTGTTTCCAGCGTACCGAACGCCAGGCGGAACACGATGCCGGCCACAATGATGGAGGTCAGCGAAGGAATAAAGAAGAGCGACTTGAAAAAGCCGCTGCCCTTCGCCAGACCCGAATGCAGGATGCATGCGATCAGTAGCGGGACAATCGTCAGCACAATGACATCCCAGAGTGCATATCTTCCCGACGTCTGAAGCGCCATCTGGAAATCGCGGGTATTCAGTTTCTGATAGTTTTTCAGACCGATAAACTGATGATGGTTCGGCCCGTCAATCTGCTGAAAGCTCATGATCACCGTCATGATCAGCGGGTACATATAGACAAAAAGGAAGAAAACAATAAACGGTGCAACAAATACGTACGGCACGACTTTCGGGTCGCTCAGGGACCGGATGCCGCGCCGTTTGACTGTTTTTCCGGCGGATCGGTTCTGCATATTCCGTTCTCCAATCATTCAGCGTCTTCTATCCCGGTCTGCAGGACAATCATCATGAGGAAGAAGCCGGAGAGGCATCAAGCCCCTCCGGCCGCTCACAGGGTCGTCAATCAGTTGATCTGGCTGCGAAGCTCTTCTGCGCAGTCCTTCGCGATCTGCTCGGGATCCTCACGCAGTTCGACCAGACGGTAAGCCATCTGTGTCTTCACGATATCGGTCGCAGCAGGGAAATATTCCGTCAGACAGGTATCCGGAATATCATCGAGCACTTCGGAGAGCACCGCGAAAATGTCCTGATCATAATACTCGAAGAACTTGTTGGGTTCCTTCATCTCCTCGGAACCGTAGACATCCTTCAGGATCGGGTCAAAGCCGCAGATCTTCCAGGTCGTCACACAGCCGTCAAACGTCAGGCATGCATAGGCCAGGAATTCCTTGGCAAGCTCTGCATTGGGGCTCGAAGCGACCACGGCCGTGCCGGTGCCGCCCATCTGAGCAGACTTGTGGCCGCCGTCTGCCCACAGAGGCATTGCGGAGACCTTCATCTTTCCGGCCAGGTCAGGCATATAGTTGGTGAAGCGGTCGAGATACCAGAACGGCATGCAGACAGCAGCACAGTTGCCGCCGTTCATCCATCCCCAGTACTCTTCCGTGTGGGTCCAGCCGCCGGGGCACGGAATTGCACTTCCATCATCGAGCATGGACTTCATAAAGGCCAGCGTATCGATGACAACCTGCTCATCCATCCGCACCTGATTGTCGGGCGTCAGCCAGTCGCCGCCGTGCTGGTTGACCATGGGATACACGCTCCAGCAGTCTGCGGATTCCCAGACAATCATGGGTTTGCCGGTCTTTTCAAGAACCGTCTTGCCAGCTGCATGGAAATCATCCCAGGTCTTGATGGTGGTGTAATCCACGCCGGCTGCTTCCAGAATCTCCGTGTTGTAGAACATGACGGTTGCGCCGATGTGGTGGTCGATGCCGTAGAATTTTCCATCCTTGGCATAGTTGTTCAGACGGCTCATGACCAGGTGGTCCTCGATGGGCTCGACATACTCGTTCATGGGAGCCAGGCCAATGTCGCCCTTGAGATAGTTGGCAAACATGTTGATTTCGATGTCCACCAGGTCCGGGGCGCCTTCCCCGCTCTGCAGAGCGATGGTCAGCTTGTTGTGCATGTCTTCATAGGGGAATACCTGGAAGTCGATGTCCAGCTTCGGCTTATCCGCCTCGGCATTCCACTTTTCCATCATCGTCTTGTAGAGTTCCGTGTGCAGTTCCTGGAATGTCCACAGTGTCATTTTGACGGGGGCATCTTCAGCCAGAGCAGCGGCCAGACCGAAGACCATTGTCACCGTCAGGAACAGAGCCAGCAGTTTCTTCATGACAGATCGTCCTCCTTTTTCTTTTCGAGGATTAACGATAATCCTTTCACGCAAAGAAAAGCGAAACACCAGATAGTACGTGTTCAATTGTGTAGATTAACGTTAACCCTCACCATTCTTTACATGAAGTATATCACATAAACAAATATTGTCAACATGCTGTTTTTTCTTTTTTCACCGGCGTCTGTGCACAAAGGATTGTTTTTCCTGCAAAAAAGGGCGCCCGGTTCAGAATCACCGGACGTCCTTTCCATGCTGCCTGAGCAGCTCAACGATTTCTTCGCGTCTGGGCATGACTTTCAGAGCACCCTTTCGCTGGATAACTAGCGCGGCAGCCGCACTGGCAAAGGTCAGCATCTCTTCCAGGTCCTGCATCTGCAGGTTTTCCAGGCCGTGCTCCAGGACTTCATTCAGAACACAGGCACAGAAGGTATCCCCTGCGCCGGTCTTTTCCACGGCCGGCACTTTGAACACAGGTACCCGGCACCGCATCCCCTGATAGCAGGCCAGGCTCCCGTTTTCCCCGGCTGTCACACTCAGCAGACGGATCTGCGGATACTGTTCCAGAAGCAGCGATGCTCCCTGCTCGATATCCCCGGTCCCTGTCATGAATTCCACTTCATTATCCGAGATTTTCAGCACATCACACCTGGAAAGTCCCCAGGCGATCTCCTCCCGCGCACGATCCAGACTGTCCCACAGGGATTCCCGCAGGTTGGGATCAAAGGAAATCAGAGCGCCCGCTTTCTTTGCTTTGTGCACCGCGGCCCTCGTCGCTTCCCTGCAGGGTTCGTCCGTCAGGGACAGGGAGCCGAAGTGGAAGATGCGGCAGGATTCGAGCAGCTCTTCGCCCAGTTCCTCCGCCGCAAGACACACATCCGCCCCCGGATTGCGGTAGAACGAAAAGCTTCGCTCACCGCCCGAAAGGGTATGCACAAAGGCAAGCGTGGTATGCACGCGCGTGTCGCGCCGCAGCCCCCCGGTGCAGATGCCCGCCTCCTGAAGCGTCTGCTCAAGGAGATCCCCGAAGGCATCCTGGCCCACTTTACCAAGAAAAGCCGTCTGTTTGCCAAGCTTCTGCAGCATGGCGAGCACATTGCACGGAGCGCCGCCCGGATTGGCTTCCAGCAGCCGGTTTCCGCGTTCGCTCTCCCCGCTGTCGGTAAAATCAATCAGCAGTTCGCCAAGCGCTGTCACATCAAAACGCTTCATCCTTCAGTCCTCCGAAAACAGACTGTACTTTGTGATATCCATCACGGCCCTGCCATCCGCCTCAAAGCTGATCTGCCGGGCCGATGGATCCGTCAGGATGGTGGCCGTCATGACCTGTTCCCCGTCATTGATAAACACTTCAATGCTGAACCGGTCCAGGATCACATGCAGGTGGATTTCGCCGTTTCTCTGGGCGACCTGACAGCGGCGCTGGTGGATATACGCCCTGCGCGAGCCGGAGAATTTCCGGTCGATTTTCAGCAGGGATTCATGGGGACGGAAGCTGAGAATGGAATAACAGCTTTCATCCTGGGCAAAGCGCATGGTGAATTTATGATACGGTGTCTGTGCATCCTCCGGACGGATACGGAGATCCATTTCCACACAGCGGCCCTCGATACCGGGCAGAGTCATCCGTTCACTGACGGGCACCTGGGTGTATTCCGCCTTCCCGCTGCGATACAGCGCAAGCTCACGCACAGGCTGCTGATACAGGCGGCCGTCACGGATGGTCAGTTCTCTGGGCAGGCTCATCTGCCCAAACCACAGCCGGTCTTCATACCCTGTATTCTTGCAGGTATCCCAGTTCTGCATCCATCCGATCATGACCCGCCGCCCGTCCGGGGTCAGCAGGGTCTGCGGGGCATAGAAATCGATGCCGTAGTCAATGGCCTGATTCGTTTCCGGAAGAAAGCGCCCCTGCTCCTCGTCAAACGTGCCGATCTGACAGACCGTCCCGTTGCCGTTATGGTATTCAAAGCCTTCCGGCAGCATATCCTGCGGACTGACAAACAGCACATGCTTTCCTTCAAGCGGGAAAAAGTCCGGGCATTCCCACATCAGGCCGAAGCGTCCGTCATTTTCCGCCAGAACACTCTTGAACGCCCAGTGAAACCCGTCCTCACTGCCGTACAGCAGAAGCACACCCCGCTTGTCCTCACGGCGGGCACCGACCACGCAGCGATAGGTGCCGTCTTCTGTCCGCCAGATTTTCGGGTCGCGGAAATCATACGGGCTCAGGCCTTCCGGCAGGTCACCGGCATCCAGGACCGGATTTTTCTCATACTTCCGGTAATCCAGTCCGTCCCCCACGGCAATGCACTGCGTCTGGAATTCCTTTCCCTTGTCGCCGCCTTCCTTGCGGACCCCTGTATACAGCAGCATCTGCTTGCCGTCCGGAAGTTCCATCGCACTGCCTGAAAAGCAGCCGAAGGAATCATACGGCGCATCCGGTGCCAGCGCGGCGGGCAGGTAATTCCAGTGCAGGAGGTCATGGCTTACGGCATGCCCCCAGTGCATGGAATTCCACTGGGTGTCATAAGGGTAATACTGGTAGAACAGATGATATTGCCCGTGATAATAGGAAAAGCCGTTCGGGTCATTCATCCATCCGATCCACGGCGTCAGATGGAAAACAGGACGGACAGATTTCGGTATTGTGTCGCCCATTTCTTTTTCATAGGCTCTGGCAAAAATCAGGCTGTGCTTCATCATATGCTTCATCCTTATACTGTAAGATCAGGCAGGATCCCATTGGTTTTCCAGATGGATTCAGTTCGGACCGGGGGAAAATCCCCCGGTCCGTACCGATTACCGGGTATACTCTCTCAATTCGCTGAACGTCACGGTATTGTTTTCAGCATACAGCCGAACCGGCTTGCCGCTGACGCCGTACAGACGGACCGTGAGTGAAGCCTCGCCATCGAGATAGAAGATGCCCACCGAGCCTTCCTGCAGGTAGGTAAACGTGTATTCCTTCCCTGCCTCCAGTTTCGCGTCGGTTTCCGTGATCAGGGTGCTTCCCTCGTTAAACTGCAGCTGAATCTTCTGTGCACTTGGGTCCAGCGTGATCAGCTTATACTTGCCTGCCTGTCCGTTATAGTCAAACGCAAGCCCGAAACAGCCGCTGCCGGACCAGGTCAGTTTTCCCCGGAGCAGGAAGCTTTCATAGGCAGTGAACGCTTCGGTATAGCTGTAGCGCGCCCCGGACTGCACCTGAATCTGGTCGCTGTCCACAGCCAGGCGGCGGCGCTTGGTATACTGGTCCGCAATCGACTGCACGGGGGAAAGCACAAGCTCGCCGTTTTCTTTCTGCGTCACCTTCTGGACCACCAGGTTGCCGGCCCATCCGGACACTTCGGAAGTGGAGGACGGCGATTCACTGCGCCGGCCCCATCCGGCCATAAAACAGCCCTCAGGACTTTCCACATGCTTGGCTGCATAAAAGAGTTTGGCGTCCAGGCGCTTTGCCTCGCCATACGGGCCGTAGGGCGTATCGGACATGGCGTACCACAGGGTGTCATCCTGCGCCGAATACGTCAGATAATAATGGCTGCCCAGCTGGAAGGTATCACTGCACTCCAGGTTCCAGAAATTGCCCACAGCATTGGTGAAGATGATGCCGTCATACTGGACACGCGTGAGGTCGCCTGAGAGCGTATATTTGAGAATGCGGGCCACCCCGCCCTGGGAAGCGGTCACGGTCAGGGTAATGGTATCCGTTTCCGCATCATAATAGGCCTGCGGGTCGCGGAAGTCACGCTTCTGCCCGATCTCGGCAGGCGGCGTAATGTCCCAGCCCTCCACCTTTTCAAACGCGGTCAGCGTGCTGCCTTTGGCCAGCATGATCTTTTCCATGTATTCATAGGTATCGGAAGATGCATGGCCGGTATAGAAGAACAGGTATTCATCCCTGACCTTCACCACAGACCCGGTTCCGACCCATCCGTCCTGGCCGCCGCCGCGTGCGGATTCCACGATCGGATCGTCGTACTCGGTATAGGTGACAAAGTCTTTGGTCGTGGCAAGATAAATGGAATGATTGTAGCTGTCTCCGCCTTCTTTGAGGTAATAAATATAATAGGTGCCGTCCTCATAATACGGCATGGTATCGCCGACGTAGGGCTGGTTGATCCCGTCGACGGCAGGGCGGAAGAACTGTCTGTATTCATAGGCACTTTCCTGGCTGCCCGGGGTGCGCAGGGAGGAGAAATCCTTATCATCTGTTACCTCGGCGAACGGCTCGCCCTGCTCCCCTGCCGGAGCGGCCGGCTGATTCGTCTGGCTGCATCCTGTCAGGCACAGACACAGGACGCACAGCAGCAAAAGCACCTTACAGGTTTTCATTTTCATGGATATGCCTCCTGATACAAAGAGCAGGGAGAACGGGAAAGCCATTCTCCCTGCTGAAGGATTGGATTACAGAACGCTCTGCTGATAGATGGTCACATTGCTGAATTCGATGGTCACATCATCCAGCTTGGACAGGGCTTCAGAACCGAACTGGAAGAGCAGCTCGAAATCCATATCCATGATGAAGGTATCGGTGGTTGCAAAGCGGAAGGTCTGGAACTCGGTGGTCAGGTCCATGCCTTCGGATACACGGGGATCCCAGCCGCCCATGGGGTTGAGGAAGACGCCGCAGGAGACGGGATGATCGGCCTTTGCGGTGATTTCCACAATGTAGTAGCTGTCGGAAGCAAGGGTCAGCGGGTTGCCGCCAAAACCGCAGATCAGCTTGTTGTGCCAGTCCACGGTGCCGCCGTTGTCAATGCGGTAGAAGAAGCTGCCGTTCTCAGTCCAGATGGTGCCGACGCCGCGGTCGTTATCCTCGTCGGTGCCGTTGAAGGTCTGCCAGGGGCATGCAGGGTTTTCTGCATTGGCCGTATTCGGGCCGAAGGGCATGAAGGCATCAATGGTCTTATGGGTTTCCTTGTCGCCCTCGACCTTGCCGAACTCAACATGGCTGATGGTCAGCACGTTGCCGGAAGCGCCTTCGGGTGCGTTGCCGATCTGAAGACGGATGACCGGGTCTTCCACATCGGCTTCGGCTGTAAACACATTGGAGATGACCGTATCTTCACCGGCGGGAACATTCAGGCCGTTGAAGTTGGCCCGGTTTTCCCAGCTCTTCTCTGCGCTTTCCACCAGGGCTTCGCCGCCCTGGCCGTTGGCTGCATGGATGGTGAAAGAATAATAGTATTTCTGGCCCTTTTCAATCTTCAGGCCGCCCAGGGTCATATTGGCCTTGACGCTCCACACACCGCCCTCGGTGGGATAGTTGTCAATGGTCACGACCGCTTTGCCGTCCTCAAAAGCAGTGCCGGCATTCGCGCCGTCTCCGGTCTCGGTATACACGCCTTCATTCTTGGAGAAATCAGCCGTGTACACGGGTACCTGATGTTCCTCACCGGAAATCTCGTACAGTTCAATCTTATCGATGGTCACGGTGAAATCGGTGGGCGTTGTGTCCTCGGCATTGTCGGGGTTCGGGGTAATCTTGCCCAGGTTGAAGAGCAGTTCAGCGCTGCCTTCCGCAGGAGAGGTGAACGTCAGTTCAAGCGGAGCAACCGTCTCGGTGATCCGTACATTGAATGCGCCGTTGAAGGTTTCCCAGCCCTCTGCCTTTTCATTGCGCGCCAGGATATGGGCATAGGTGGGTTTGGTGGACTTGGCCCAGATCTTGATCTTGTAATCCGCTGCCTTCAGCGCATAGCCCGCCTTGGCCAGCTGGACATCACCGTCACTGTTGCCCGGGTTCTGGATGTCGATCACATAGGCGCCGTTTTTCAGGGCGGCAGCCGCCTGAGCGGACTCGCCGATCTTGGCTTCCCAGCCCTTGTTGTCCGTCACTTCAGCCGTGCTGAAATCAAAGGTCTTGTAAGGCACGGCTTCGCCGGTCTTCTTGGTGACCGTCAGGGTGGCATAGCCCTCCGCGGTGAGGCCGCCCTTATCGGTCACAGAATACACGAGCTCATAGCTGCCGGCCGTTTCCGGAGTGGCTTTGCCGTTTTTAAAGGTCAGTGCCGGGGTGGACTCGATGGTAATCATCCCGGTCAGGTCGCCGTCCTCCGCATCGGTGGCGGAAAGACCGGCCAGGGCATCAAACTCGGTGCCCGCTTCCACGGTCTGATCAGCTGCGCCCTGAATGGACGGTGCCGTGTTCGGGGCTTCTGTCGGAGCGGCCGTGGATTCAGGTTTCTTCTGGCCGGAGCAGGCCGTAAGGCACATGACCAGCGCAAGAAGCAGGGCAATGACTGCAATGGATTTCTTCATGGTCATTTCCTCCCTTATTTCGCAGTGAAGCGGTCATAGGCATCCTGATAGACTTTCTGAATGCCGGCCAGATTGACTTTTCCGTTCAGATCGTTCTGGAAGGTGGTCCAGGCAGCATCGGATACGCCGCCCTTCATGAGCCAGGAGATCAGGTTGGTGCGGATATAGTCGTTCAGGTTGGTCTCATAGTTGCTCAGGGTGTTCAGTTCTTCCAGGGTGAACTGGAGGTTGGGGCAGGGTTTCACGGTTTCAGCAACAAAGGGCTTTGCACAGAGCTGCAGTCTTTCCAGACGGAGCTGGGCACGGGGTTCCATGTGCACGACATTGTTCCATGCATATTCACCCAGATTGATGATGCCAAGCGGTGCATTCTGCAGACGCAGTTCGTCGCTGGTCACGCCTTCAGGCAGCGGCTTCTGAACGAGCATGCCCTTTTCATCGCGGGCTTCCTCATACACGATGCCGATGGGGCCATAGTTGATCTGGGCAGAGATCACAGGATCATAGTAACGGTCAAAGTAGGCCAGCAGGACTTCCGGATACTGGCACTTGGTGAAGAGAACCACTTCACCGGTGCTGATCTCGGGATTGTTGGAAACGCAGATGGTCTGGTCACCGTTGGGTCCGACAATCGGGCTGAGGACGATATAGTTTTCCGGATTGGAAACCACGGTTTCGCTCTCCCACCAGTAGAAGGCACCATAGGTTTCCATGCCCTTGCCGTTGGCAAGGAAGTTGTCCTGGCTCTGTTCGAAGGAGACCTTGTCGATCAGGCCTGCATCCACCCAGCCGGCGATGAAGTTGGTGGCTTCCTTGAAGCGTTCATCCTGCACGGTGTAGGTGATTTTTCCGTCCACCACAACGCGGTGTTCCAGGTTGTCATTCAGGCCGAACATGCCGTACAGATCGCACTGGTTGCCCTGCCAGTTGTTGTAAACAAAGCTCAGCGGACGCTCGTCGTCGGTCTTGCCGTTGCCGTTCATATCATGGTCACGGAAATAGGTCAGCAGCTGTTCCATCTGACCCGCCTTCAGCGCGAGGCCGTCCTTGAGCTGATCTTCTGTCAGGCCTTCGACGGCACCGGCAGCGATGGCTTCCTTGGTCCAGGCGATGTTCAGGAACAGGAGGTTCGGGCTCTGCAGCAGGCCCATTTCCTCAATGCGGGGCAGAGAGTAGATTTTGCCGTCTTCAATGTTGATGAGCTGGGCCTTGATGTCAGGGCGTTCTTCCAGCAGCTTTTTGAAGTTGGGCATATAGTCCAGATAATCGCTGATGGGCACCAGCACCTTGCGCTTGGCATACTTGATGATTTCGCCTGCGCCCATGCCGGCATGGTAAATCGCATCGGGGCGGTTATCCGCATTGCCGAAGATCAGGTTTTTCTGCTGAGAGTAGACAGACTCGGACACGTTTTCCCAGTTCACCTGGACATTGGTCTGTGCATACAGATCCGCCATAATCTTCATGTCATTGTAGTCCAGAGCGGATGCATTCTTGGAGGAATAGACCGAGAATGAGAGCTCCTGGGCACCTTTTTCATTGAGGATCGGCGCGGAAGTATCGGTCCACTGGAAGCCGTAGGTGTCCACCAGCGGATTGGCAGAGGCAGCGGACTGTTCTGTCGTGGAAGTACTGGATGTATTGGGAGCAGCCTTGGGTTCTTCCTTCTTGCTGCCGCAGGCCGTCAGCGTCACTACCATGACCACCAGCATGAGCAAAGCAAGCAGCTTTTTCAGATTCTTCATAGAGCAAACCTCCTCTTAGCCTTTCAGGGATCCAATCATGACGCCCTGTGCAAAATACTTCTGAACAAACGGATACAGGCACAGCACCGGCAGGCTGGAGACAATCACGGAAACATATTTCAGCTGATTGGCCAGGCGGTACTGCTGCAGAATGGTTTCGCCGCTTCCGCCGACGGTGCTCTCGGAGGCAATCAGGATTTCCTTGAGCACCAGCTGCAGCGGATATTTCTGTTCATCCTGCAGGAAGATCATGGCATTGAAGTAGCTGTTCCACTGTCCGACTGCATAGTAGAGCGCCATGACAGCGATAATGGCCTTGGACAGGGGAAGCACGATGGAGAAGAAGGTGCGGAACTTGCCGGCACCGTCAATTCTTGCCGCTTCCAGCATGCCTTCCGGAATGGAGGATTCGAAGAATGTCTTGGTCATGAACAGATTCCAGACCGACATGATCGCAGGCAGGATCACAGCCCAGGCAGAGTTGATCAGGCGCAGGCTGCTCATCACGTTATAGAAAGGAATGAGACCGCCGCCGAAGAACATCGGAATGATGAAATACAGCATCCAGAATTTCTTGCCGGGGGTGGTCTTTCTGCTCAGGCCCCATCCGGCGGGGATGGTGACGGCCAGAGCCAGAAGCACAGTGACCACGGTATACCAGATGGTATTGAGGTAGCCCGTCCAGATATCCTGACGCTGGAATACTTTCTCATAGCCTTCCAGCGTGATGTTGACCGGGAAGAGGACCACCTGTCCGCCCAGCACTGCATCCGGGTCGGAGAAGGACGCAATCACAATGAAGTAAATCGGGTAGAGAATAATCAGTGCAAGCAGAGCAAGGAAGAGTGTGTTGAAGACAAAGAAGACTTTATCCCCTCTTGTGTCCTTCAGCGCATTGTTCCTGGGCTTGACCGCAGGATTTTTCATGGTCATATTCTTTTCCCTCCTTACCACAGCGAGTTCTCAGAGAAACGCTTGGAGGTGGTGTTGGCGATAATCAGCAGCACCACATTGATGACAGAGTTGAACAGGCCGATGGCGGTTGCATATGCCTGGTCCGGCACGCCGGTGAGACCGCGCTTATACACATAGGTTGCAATCAGCTCACTGACAGCCAGGTTGCCGTCGGTCTGCATCAGCAGTGCCTTCTCATAGCCAACACCCATCAGACCGCCAATGGACATAATCAGCATCACGCTGATCATGGGCATGATCGCCGGGATATCGACATGCAGCACGCGCTGGAAGCGGGAAGCACCGTCGATCATGGCCGCTTCATGCTGAACAGGATCCACATTGGAAAGGGCTGCAATGTAAATCACTGCGCTCCATCCGAAGTCCTGCCAGTTGCTGGACAGGATATACATGGGACGGAAAGCGGAGCTCTCCAGGAAGTAGGAAATGCGCTCGGCGCCAAGGCTGGCTGCCAGATTGTTCACGAGGCCGTAGCGGCCGAAGAACAGCTGCAGCATACCGACCAAAACCACCAGGGAAATAAAATGCGGGGCGGTATAGATGGTCTGGAAGACTTTTCCCGCTTTCCTGCTCTTGAGCGCATTGAGCGACAGGGATACCAGAATGGGCAGCGGGAATCCGATCACGAAACCGATGATACACAGCAGGAAGGTGTTTTTCATCAGTGGCCAGAACTGCACATCATTGAAGAAACGCGTGAAATTCTCAAATCCGACCCAGATGGTTTCACTCGACAGGATCTTGTCACCCGGCATAAAATCCTGAAAAGCGATGAGAACCCCGTAAATCGGAAGATAGTTGAATAAGAAAACAACCAGAATTGCCGGAAGGATCATGACGAGATACGGGCAGTTTTCTCTGAAATCCCGCAGACGTTTTCCCCAATTCGGCTTTGTTTTCTGTTGCCGCACTCCGGCGGCTGGAACCTGCTTTGCGCTTTGCATGTTTTCCCTCCTTGCTAAGTCAGAACAGTCTCTGAAACTCTCGGTATTGTGTTTTTGAAACGTCCTCCTTCCTTCCGCCTGTCTTCATGGTTTTTTCTACATTGCCCTCCAGGCAGCGTAGAGTTTACATTTTGTAAATCGCGAGGTTTACTGGAGTGATTCAGATTTTACATTTCGTGCAGTGTATTGTCAATACTTTTTTCGTCATTTTTGTACATTTTAGGACAAAACAGCTGCTAAATTGAAATCCAGTGTCTGAAGTTGCAGAGTGCCATTCCTGTATTGTGTTTACATTTTGTAAACTTGCTGTGTTTTCACTTGTATGCTAAGATAATTCCAATCCTGTTCAGAAAGGTTGATCTGAACCCATGGCTGTAAAACGTGTCACCATGCAGGATATCGCCAATGCCTGCAGGCTTTCCAGAAATACAGTATCCAAAGTATTCAATGGGCGGGGTGCCGTACCGCCTGCCACCCGTGCGCTCATTCTCCAGAAAGCACGGGATCTGGGGTACGCCTTTCCCGCTGAAGAAAGCAGTGTTCCTGCCCCGCCGGTCAGCGGCACGCTGGCGCTGCTGACGCACAATCTGCCTGTCGACTACCATTTCGGCACCTACTTTGTCACAACATTCACCGATCAGATCACCCGTGCTGGGTATACGCTGAAGCTGTTTGAAATATCAGATGAAGAACTGGAAAGCAGGAAGCTTCCTCCCCACTTCTTTCCTGAACAGATCTCCGGCATCATCACCATTGAGCTCTTTGACGCTGACTATCTGAACATGGTCTGCCGTCTGGGACTTCCGACCATCGCCATCGACTCGCCTGCTCATGCAAACCGGCAACTGATTTCATGTGACATCGTTCTGATGGAAAATGTGGCCAGCATTGTCAGTGTGGTCCGCGAACTGATTGCGCTCGGCGCCAGACACATAGGCTTTGTCGGTGACCGGGAGCACTGCGGCAGTTTTGGTGAGCGCTGGGTCGGCTACCGCATGGCACTGTCAGAGGCAGGACTGCCGCTGGATGAGCGGATCTGTATTCTTTCGCCTGACGCCTCACCGTATAACGATATTGACTGGCTGATCAGCCGGATGGACCGCATGCCCCTCCTGCCCGATGCCTTTATCTGCGCCAACGATTACCTGGCCGTTCATATGATGAATGCGATTAAAAAGAAGGGACTTTCCATCCCGGGCGACGTCATGGTAACCGGCTTTGACGGGACATCCCAGTCTGCCCTGGTGGATCCTCCCCTGACCACCGTACAGATTCCCAGCGTCGAGATCGGACGTATGGCCGCAGGTCTTCTTCTCGACCGCATCCGCAATCCGGAGCTGCCTTTCAGCTGGACCCATATCCGCACGACGCCCGTGTGGCGAAGCACCACCCGAAAACGATAAATCATCCCGCTCTATTCCCGTCAGCAAAACAGGGTGCGGTCTCCTTTTCCGGATTCCGCACCCTGTTTTGGCCTTTTCCAGGCATCTGACAGCACGCTGAACAGCACTGTAAATCTTCCTATTCTATATCCTTGAGAAACTCATTTTTTACATAACCGTGGAATCGGTTCCACTCAATCTCAGTCCATCCGTTTTCACTGCCATACACATCCACCTGTGTGCCGATGGGCAGCTCCAGGATTTTTCTGGCTTTCGTGGTCGGTCTGAATCGGACATTGATCTTTGCTTTCCCGCTGGTTTTTCCGTTTTTGGCAAGCACGGCGGTGCCCGCAGGATCGGTCGCATCCAGATAGATGAGTTCGTCATTGGGCATATATCCCCAGGATGAGGCGGATACGCCCTGTCTGGTCGCGTGATACCGATACCACGCCCAGCCGTCCACCACCTGGTCGACCACGATCACCAGGCCTGTCTCCTGCTTTCCCAGGGTATAGGATCCATCACCCAGACCGCTTCGGGACACAAGACCGCCTTCGGCTTCCGCGGCGACGACCGCCTTCCGGCTTTCCCAGAAACGGGTCCAGGCAATCTGTACCGTATGACCGTCCGCTACCTGCACATCCCCGGAAATCGGTTTTCCTCCAGTCTCCAGCCTGAACGGAGTGACACCGTCCCCTTCCGGGCTCCACACGACATGGCCTTCATGCTCCGTGAAGATTCTGCGGCAGGTGCCTTCCGGATCCCTGCGGTCCCCGATGAGCAGCACCGTTTCCCCGTCGATTTTGCACAGTGCCCACGCAGGCTCCGAGCGCGGATCATCCACGTATTTCCGCCATGCGACGGTGAGGATGGTGTCTGTGTACGGGATATCCGAGTCCACCTTCCAGTCCTGATGGATCAGGTCCCTGTACGCTTCAATGACCGTCTCATACCAGGCCGTCTCCTCCTCTGCGGCTGTTCCGTTCTCCGCCGTTCCCTCAATCAGAAGACAAAGCATACTCAAAAACAGGATCACTGCACAGATGCGTCTTCGCATGATTCGTCGCTCCATTCTCCTCCCCGTCCGTGTTCACAGGGCCTTTTGTGGAGCATTATATCATTCACTCAGCATTTGAACAAACAGACCTCTCCGATCCGATTTTTTCAGTCCGGAATTTGCCCTCCGCCTGCTTCCTTTTTTCGACCGACCGAAGGCCCTCAAAACATTGAAATACCATGATTTTCCGCTTGACACCGGGCTTTTTGCGTGTTATAGTAGCTCGGTAAGCCGCACGGGAGAGGTCTCAATAGTGTGTCTCCGCACAACCTCAGGCCCGGCGAGTATATTTCAGGAGGTGCTGCTTTCATGTATGCAATTATTGCAGCAGGCGGCAGACAGTATCGTGTTTCCCAGGGCGACGTGATCTACATTGACAAAATCAATCAGGATCCTGACTCCACCGTATCTTTCGACGTGCTGATGATCGGCGGCGACGGCGACATCAAGGTCGGCAATCCCGTTCTCGAGGGTGCCAAGGTCGAAGGCAAGGTTCTCGCTCAGGTCAAGGGTGAGAAGATTGTGATCGGTAAGTATAAGAGCAAGAAGAATTATGATCGCAAGACCGGTCATCGTCAGCCCTATACCAAGGTTGAGATCACCGCTGTCAACGCATAATGGTTCGAGCGACCCTTACCCTGAACAGTGACGGAAGGTATATTGCCTACCGCTGCGAAGGACACGCCGGATATGCAGAAGAAGGTTATGACATCGTCTGCGCGGCCGTTTCCGTTCTGGGTATCAATTGTGTCAACAGCCTCGAAGCGCTGTGCTCTATACAAGCGGAGGTCACCGGATACGCGGAAGGCATGCTTGCATTCACGCTTCCCGCTTCCCTTTCGGAAACACAGCAGCATGACGCGCAGCTTTTGATGCGGAGTCTGCAGCTCGGGCTGGAGTCAATTGCAGAAGACTACCCCAAAAACCTATCACTTTCCATACACAAACGGAGGGAAACATCATGATCAGATTGAATCTGCAGCTGTTTGCTCATAAAAAAGGTATGGGTTCCACCCGTAACGGCCGCGACAGCGAGTCCAAGCGTCTGGGACCGAAGCGCGCCGACGGTCAGTTCGCACAGGCTGGCAACATCCTCGTGCGTCAGCGCGGAACCAAATTCCACCCCGGCATGAACGTTGGCATCGGCAAGGATGACACGCTCTTCGCCAAGGTGAGCGGCATTGTCCGTTTCGAAACCCATGCCAAGGACCGCAAGGTCGTTGCCGTCTATCCCGTTGAGGAAGCTGCCAACGTCCAGTAAGGTAGACCTGAAAAGCCCGTCTCTCTGGATGGGCTTTTTGCATACCATTTTTCAGGATTGAGAGGGAACGCCATGATCGGCACCATCATCAACACTGCGCTGATTCTCATCGGAACAGCACTCGGTCTGCTCCTGCGCCGCGGAATTCCCGAGCGAGTCCGGACTGCCCTCATGTCCGCTATGGGCCTGGCCACCGTCCTCATCGGTCTCAAAGGCGCCATGGGAACCAGTGACACGCTGTGCGTCATTCTCTGCCTGGCCTTCGGCGGTGCCCTGGGTTCAGCCCTGAACCTGGAGCTCCGGCTGGAGCAGTTCGGGAACTGGATCGAAAAGCGCCTTGGCAAAGGCCAGGAACAGGGATCGATTGCCAAGGGCTTTGTCACCGCAACCCTGGTTTACTGTGTCGGCGCCATGGCGATTGTCGGCAGCATCTCCAGCGCACTTCAGGGGGATCACTCCACACTCATCGCCAAGGGGATCATTGACGGACTGACCGCCATTGTCTTTACCTCAACCCTTGGCATCGGTGTCGGACTCTCTGCCTTTTCCGTCCTCATCTATCAGGGGCTGATTTCCATTCTCGCCATGTGGGTTTCTCCAATCCTGACGCCTCAGGTCATCACCGAGATGTCGGCTGTCGGCGGCCTCCTCATCGCAGCGATCGGCCTGAACCTCATCTATGACAAGCATATTCCCGTAGGGAATATGCTGCCTGCCATTTTCTTCCCCATCGCCTATCTTCCGCTGGCCGCACTCTTTGGTTAAGGCGGTGAATTCCTTTCCATCCCTGCAAGCGCAGCCTTTCATCTTTGATAAGGACGGATTCTTATGTTCTCCAAAAAAGATCTTCAGGCCCTTCTGCTGCCGCTCCTCTTAGAGCAGCTGCTGGTCGTGCTCGTGGGCATGATGGACACCGTCATGGTTTCCTCCTGCGGTGAAGCTTCGGTCAGCGGTGTTTCCCTTGTCGATTCCATCAATGTCCTGCTCATTCAGTTTCTCGGTGCTCTGGCCACCGGCGGCGCCGTCGTCACGTCCCAGTATCTCGGGCACGGGGATCTCCGGGTTGCGCAGGCTTCAGCCCGCCAGCTCTACTATATCGCTCTGCTCTTTTCCGGGATCTTTACCGTGATCTGCCTTGTGCTTCGCTCATTCCTTCTCTCCACCATCTTTGGCAGCATTGAGGCGGACGTCATGGAGGCGGCACTCGGCTATTTCCTGATGACCGCGCTCTCCTTCCCTTTCCTGGCCATGTACAACGCCAGCGCAGCCCTCCTGCGCTCCATGGGCAGGAGCCGCTGCACGCTGAGCACGAGCATCATCATGAATGTCATCAACATCGCAGGAAACGCCATCACGATTTATGCCTTTGGCATGGGTGCACTCGGTGCCGGACTGGCCACCCTGATTTCACGTGCCGCGGCTTCGCTCTATATTATCCGCTACCTCCGTGAACCGGACAGCCAGATTCCCTTTCCGAACCTCCTGCGCTACGAGCACCGGCCGGACCTGATCCGGAAGATTCTCTCCATCGGTCTCCCCAACGGGTTTGAAAACAGTCTGTTCCAGCTGGGCAAGCTTCTGCTGGTGCGCATGGTAGCCGGGTTTGGCACAACCAGCATTGCCGCCAACGCGGTGGGCAACACGATCGCAACCATTCAGGTGCTGCCTGGCTCTGCGATCTCGCTTGGCATGATCACCGTCGTCGGGCAGTGTGTCGGCGCGCACCGGATCGATGAAGCGCGAAAATACACCTGGCTGCTCATGAAGCTTTCCTATCTGTGCATGGGCGTGCTCAATATCTTTATGCTCTGCCTGACCCCGGTCATCACTGCGCCGTTCCAGCTTTCGCCGGAAACCGAGGCTCTGGCCAAAACCGTCATTGTTATCCATGGCGTCGGTTCCATCTTTACCTGGCCGATGTCCTTCATTTTCCCCAATGCTCTGCGCGCAGCCGGAGATGCCCGGTTTACCATGATTGTCTCTTCCGTATCCATGATGGTTTTCCGCCTCGGGTTCGGTTACATCCTCTCCATTGCCTGCGGCATGGGACTGGTCGGCATCTGGGTTGCCATGCAGATTGACTGGTGGGTCCGCATCACCTGCTTTCTCATCCGCTTTCACGGGCATGCCTGGGAAACCAAGGGACTGGTCTGAGCCGCTCCGGCGCTGTGCAGGAAAGCCGGATACAGCGAATTTTCTTCTTGCAATTTCGGTGCTCTCATGATAGAATACATCCGCTTTGATGTGTCTTGACTCCAACGAGGAGGGGAATGATCATGGGCAAGTTTTGTCAGATCTGCGGAAAAGGCCAGCTGAACGGCAATCTGGTCAGCCATTCCAACCGCAAGACCCACACAAAATGGGCACCCAATGTGCAGAGTGTTCATGTTGTGATCAATGGGGCTAGCAAGCGGATGAATGTCTGCACTCGCTGCCTGCGCTCCGGCAATGTCCAGCGCGCGCTGCCGAAAACCCACGATGATGCAGTTGAGGCATAACAAAAGAAGCGGTGTGAAAACCGCTTTTTTTGTTGCCTTTTTCCATCTGTTTCCACGAAAAAACGGCCGAAGCCGTTTTTTATTGTCCTTATGAGCGCTCAATCCAGGAGACAGCAACCAGTCCGGGGCCGACATGCGTGCCGATGACAGCACCCACGCCCATCGTAATGATCTCCGGCAGCTCCATTCTCTGGCTCTCAAAGAAGGATTTCAGTTTCTCGACATCCTCGGGACAGTCGCAGCCGGCAATCACCAGCGGGCAGTCCAGGCGCGGCGGATACTGCTGCAGTTTTTCCAGATACCAGTTTCTTGCCTTCCCTCTCCCTCGGATCAGACCGGCCTGGAGAATGGACCCTTCCTCAAATTTCAGCATGGGCTTGATCGAAAGAGCGGTGCCCATTTTGGCCACCAGCGGCGAGAGACGTCCGCCCATGACCAGGTACTTGAGATCTTCCGCCTGACCAAAGCAGCGCTGCCGGTCACGGAAGGCGGTAATGAGATCCGCCAGTTCCTGCACCGAAGAATACATTTTCGCCTTCGCTGCTGCCATGCGGACCAGCAGGGCCTGGCCGGAGATTGCAATAAGGGAATCAATCAGCACGACCCGCTCCGGATGTTCCAGCATCCCTCTGGCCGTCTGTGCCGACTGATAGCAGCCGGAAATCTTCGAGGAGCCTGAAATATACAGAACTTCCCTTTCCGGATCCTTCAGCAGGTTCTCAAACGTTTCCAGAAAGACTGTGGGCGGCACCTGGCTGGTCTTGGGCAGCTCGGTCGCTGTCCGCAGTCTTGCAAAAAATTCTTCCCTGGAGATATCAAACCCTTCGCGGTACTCATGGGTGCCAAATCGCACCGTGAGGGGAATCAGAACGACACCAAGCGCCTCCGCTTCATCCGGTGTGAGGTCAGACATGCTGTCTGTCACAATCGTAATCATGAGGTCCTCCCGTGAAAAAAATACAAGTGGGACATTATCACAAGGGTGCCCCGCTGTCAAGCATCATGAATGATCTACAAGCCGCCGGAGACCTTTGGGATAGTGATTTTTCATCATGTCCCCTGTGACTTTTCCCCAGCCCAGGGCAAGGCCGTCAAACACGGGAAGCACATACCCCTTCCGTCCTCCGCACACCTGCAGTGTTTCCCCCTGCAGATACCGAATGGCTTCCTCCTCCGTGATTTCCACTTTTTCCACTTCCGGAGGACATGTGCTCACCGCCCAGGCATGGTCCGGCGTAAATACCCCTTTGCGGATCTCCCCCAGATGCACTCCGGCACGAAGCACACGCAGTCCTCTGAGATCCGGACATCCGTTCAGGGAAAAGATCGTACTGCCCAGCATGGAAAGCGCAGACGGCACGGTATGCACTGCCTGCCCAATTGCTGTTCTCACCATTTTTTCATCCGCGCAGCGCACCGGTGCAGAGATGGAGGAGAAATCCCCTTCACGTTTTACAAAACGTGCCGCAAACTGGCCTTCGCCCCGGAGACGATGAGGATAACAGGTAAAGTATCCCCTGCTCCCGTCGACTCCCTGTACTTCAAACGCATCCAGAGCGAAGTCCGGATGCTCTTTCAGAAACCATTCGACGTTCTCTTCATTCTCCAGTCGGTTCATCGTGCACGTCGAATAGACCAGTCGGCCTCCGCCGCGCACCAGTCCTGCTGCCTGGTTCAGAATCTCCCGCTGGCGCGCACAGCAGCCGTGCACGGCTTCCACAGACCACTCATCCCGGGTTTCCGGATGTCTGCGGAACATGCCTTCCCCGGAGCACGGCGCATCGACCAGGACGGCATCAAAGCCTTCCGGCCATTTCTTTGCAATCTGCGCAGGGTCTGCGGAGATCACCAGCGCGTTGCTCACGCCCATTCGTTCCACATTCCTTGACAGGATCTGAGCGCGTTTGGGGACAATCTCATTGGCGACAAGAAGACCATTGCCCTGCATGGCAGCGGCCAGCTGGGTGGTTTTCCCGCCCGGGGCCGCACACAGATCCAGCACGGTTTCCCCCGGCTGGACATCCAGGACCGCCGCAGGCAGCATGGCACTCGGCTCCTGCAGGTACCAGGCACCGGCCTCATGGAGCACCTGCAGACCGCAGCGCGAGCTGCCCGACAGGTAATAGCCGTCTGAACACCACGGAACCGGATCACCGATGCCATCCGGCCTGAGATGCAGGGGACGCTTCATCGGATTCATGCGGACACCCCTGAGGGGTTCCTCTGTATAGGATGCGGCAAATGCTCCGGTTTCATCCCCCAGCTGTGCCTGCATTTCCTCCAGAAATGCCGCGGGCAGATCAATCATCTTGTTTCTCCCTTTCACTGCGCTTTTTCCGGATTGTCACATGCTCCGGCTTCTTCCACTGCGGCGGAATATACGGATCGCCGTAGGCATCCCGGGCATTCACAGGAGGCGGAGCTGCCGTATACCGGAGTGGATCGGCTTCCGGCTCGTCCTCTGCAAGTATTGTGCGGATCAGCTGTCTCAGCCCGCCTTTTTTCCCTTTTGGCCGGATATGACGGCGCCGTCTGTGTTCATCCTGCTGCTCTGATGCGAGCGCATCGTCAGCTCCGCCTCCCACGGCTTCCTGCAGCACGGAGGGATCCTCGCTGTCTCCGGACATTTCCCCGCTGGAACTGTATTCCACATCCGTCATGGGATCCATATAGATCAGGCTTTCCGGGCTGCGCTGAAGTCCTGAATCCGGAATGACATAAGCATCATCTTCCGGAACCGTGCCGACCGTCGGCAGCGCACTTGCTGCCTGCTGTCCGGTCACCCGCGTATGCGACTTTCCACGGCGTCTCTGACGCCTGAAGAAACTGCGCCAGACTTCAAACGGGCGCCATCGAAAGAAGTAGACTGTCAAATCAATGACCGTCCCGACCACCAGAAGAATCACCAGAAGAAGAATCCAGTTGTTCGCAATGAACGTCAGCAGACTCCAGTGATCGGGCTGCATGACTGCACTGTAAATCATCTGAATAACTGACTTCAGCCAGCTGAAAAAGGCGGAGAAAATCATATTGGCATAACTGTTCATACTGCCTCCGTCATAAAAAAGCAAGTGAAGCAGCGAAGACTGCCTCACCTGCATGCTTTATTTCGATCTCACTGTCAGCGTTACCGTAGAAGGTGAAGTCTTCACAGTGTATTCGTGCCCTTCGTCCCCCGAAATTTCACAGAGGACCGGCAGTTCATAAGTTCCTTCCTCTGTCAGCCCGGCAGCATCGACCCGCAGGAGCAGCTGTGACCCCTTGAGCGTATTGAGCCAGTTCTGCGGCCCCTGAACGGTCACAATGTCTGCATAGCGCTCTTCAAGCACTGCGCTGACATCCGCTTCGGCACCGGTAACATTGATTCGAACGTCTGTGAACACTTTCTCAGTGATCACTTCCCCGATCTCCACCGATACCGTCACGGAATCCTGGCTCATATAAGCCAGTTCACTCGGGCGTCTCAGACGTACACTCTGCGTGAAGGATTCCTGTCTGTCGGTGACATCGACGGTCAGATCTGTAAAGATACTGTCGAGGTTCTCCAGCGTATCCGAACGCCCTGCCACCCGGATTTTCTCCGGCGAGAAGGTCACCGACTTTACCTCGTATCCTTCCGCAGGCACGCCGGTGATCACGCCGGTCTGGGAGAATGTCAGCATCTTGGTG
>Ga0129307_1000527_pt1 | contig 57992 bp, 36 predicted proteins | sample P1105metagenome_FD_94437 | JGI IMG/M metagenome (GOLD analysis project Ga0129307, IMG submission 94437) | Capybara group fecal microbial communities from Wisconsin, USA - P1105 metagenome | ecosystem: Host-associated > Mammals > Digestive system > Large intestine > Fecal | place: USA: Wisconsin... | reverse complement strand
TTATTGTTATGCAGTTGGCCGACCGCATCTCAATATTAGTCAAAGGATTTTTTTCTCATGACCGCCAGAAGGCTTTTACGGAACCACCGGCCTAGCCGGTGGTTTTCGATTATACAAAAAAAATCCGGTGCGAAACCGGATTTTTTATTTGCAAAAGCGTAGCCAAAAACAGTGCAACCTATGGCAACATTTGCAGAAACTACCTTGGAGCGTAAATACGGGACATGAACTCGGCGCGAGTCTTTTCGTCCGTCTTGAAACGCCCAAGAAGTTGCGTGGTCACCATGGTGGCACCCGGCTTTTTCACGCCGCGCATCGTCATGCACATGTGAGACGCTTCGAGAACTACAGCGACACCCTTCGGTTGCAACACCTTCTGGATGAGTTCCGCAATCTGGCGCGTCATGCGTTCCTGAATCTGCGGGAAGCGGGCGTAAAATTCCACCACGCGCGGAATTTTCGAAAGACCGACAACACAATCGCCCGGAATATAAGCCACATGCGCCTTACCCGTGAACGGCAGAAAATGATGTTCGCACATGCTCGCAAATTCGATGTCCGGCACGATAATCATTTCGTCGTACTTTTCATGGAAACGCGTCTTGAGGATATCCTCAGCCTTCATTTCGCCCGTAAGGCCCGTCATGAGTTCGGCATACATCTTTGCAACACGCTTCGGCGTATCGATAAGACCTTCGCGGTCCGGATTTTCGCCCATGCCTTCCAGAATCATCCGGAAGCCGTCTTCCATCAATTTCAAGTTCATAATGTACCCACGGAATGAAGTCGGTCGCCTACGGCACCCTTCGAGGTATGGAGATACACCTAGAATTGCCAAGGCGATGCAAAGATAGCAAAATTGAGCCAAGACATCATCGGGTTGTTTACTTCTTCAGAACATTCTTCCCGTAGTAAGCGCCGCGAGCCTTGTTCGCACTGTTCACGCGGCGGCCCTTGAGGTCGAACGTGCCACGGTCATAATTCATCTTGAACTCGCCCGTGCGGGTATTGAACTGGCCGATGACAGTCGTTTCCTTTCCATCACCGTCGCCATCAACATCAATAATAACGCTCATGAACTCAGGCAATTCTTCCGGCACAGCAGACGGACGTTTCACGTAAGAGCCATTTGCACGGACAAACTGCGTAGTCTGAAGTTTATCCTTGTGGACGAGGTAGGCTCGCATCGGGCGAATCCATGCACCCTCGCCGACTTTCACAAAATCACCAACACTGATGTTGTTGTCATCAGACGAACTCGCAGCAAAGCCGTAGGCATAGCCGGTTTCCGGATCACAATTTTGTCCTTCAGTTGAGCAGAAGGCGCCCCACTTCTTGTATTGCCACGTACCGCGGAACACCCAGTCATTCTTCGGCTCTGCCGTTTCAGCAGTGGGAACAATCGTCACGCCGCCATTGACAACGAACGTTTTCGCACTCATCTGCACCAGATACGGAGTATTTGCCTTCAAATTCGTATCAAGATAAGTCTTCGTTATGTTATTCGCAGTAGCCCAATCGTTTGTAGCCCACAAGACCTTCATCTTGATAGCCTGATGTCCATTCTTGTCCGTACCGATGCCGTTATAGTAGAGCGCAGCCTCAAGACCCGAAACATTTCCCGTATTCACGTCAAACGGCAGCATCATCGTTGAATAAACGCCTGTCGGGAATTCGCGATTATATTCAACGGCATCGACCGTAACTGACTCAGAAATATTCACGGCATCTGTGCCAGCGTAACTGCCATCAATACGAGCCAATTTGTAATTAATCGCATTTTCATAAATAGCTACAGCCGAAGAACCTGTTTTTTTCATAGGCATTACATTCAACCCCAATCCATAATGATACCCCGCTTCATTTGACTTGAAATGGAGAGTCATATTTCGACCAGAACTGTATGTATAAACATTCGCACTCCCATAAAACAAATTACACGATTCCATTTCACCTGTAATCTTCAAGAGCTTTTCCACACTTGCATCGGCCCCATCATAAATGACTAAAGAATCCCCATCGTCCGCAGTACAAGCAGCCCCAAGGACTTCAAACGTATATCCCTCGGGAGCGGTCAACACAAGAGTCCCATCACTATTGTTGGGATAAGAATAATAACCATCCGTATAAATACTGAAATAAGGAACGTATTCAGGAATAACCGCCCTTACAGTACCAGAATTAGGCATGGCAATCCCAAGAGGGTAGTTATTAAACGTGTTAAAAGTGGCATAGACATGGACATCCCCCTCAGGCATAACGAACTGGGCCTGATTATTATACCACGTTCCCCCGATCACTGGAATGTACTCGCCGTTACTCGATGTAATATCAATAGATTGAAGTACATAACCGTTTTTCGCATCTGGATTGGTAGTCAGCGTAACAAGTTTTCCCGCAATTGCTTTTTCGAAATTGCTAACAATAGTTCCACCATTAGAACCATCGACAATGATATCATATGCCGTATTGCTAAAATACGCATCAATCACAACATCCGATGCAGGCATAGTAAACTGGGCTTGATTATTATTCAATGCGTTCCCGGTCAATTCAATGGACGCATCATCACTATAGACCCAAATCGTATGAATTCCATAACCGTCAGCCTCTTTAGGCTCGGCAGTCAACGTAACGACATCACCAGCTTTAGCGCTCTCGACATTACTTACGATAGCTCCACCTACAATGCTACCCTTGACGCCAATGCTATAATCCGGATTCGACACATCAGGATTTACGATAGTAACAAGCATCGACTGAATATCAGTCCAATTAGTAGAATCCACAGAAAAAGTCAAAACATTACCCGAACTAGAAACATCTACAGCTCCATACACGGTTTTCCTCAATGGTGTTGCATTTGTATCTGCCCCATCATAAACCGCCGTATATCTGCGACCTTCACCATCTACATAACCAAGCAATTTGAGTTTGAAGCCTTTAGGAGCCGTCATCACGAGAACACTTGTGCCCGGAGCCTCCAACCCAGACTTCGGATTCCTGATATTGAACGACTTCATATAATTCGGAATGGAAACCTCAAGAGCCCCCTTTTTAAGCATATTGACATTAAAATCATTTACCGCACTCACGGTCGTTTTCTTTGCAAAATTAGCGACAACAGACACATCCGCAAACGGCATAGTGAACGAGAAATCATTGCTTGTGTACCATGAACCACCCACCAAGCTAACACGACCGGTGTCCGTTTCGGCCCCAACTGCGACATAAACATCTTTTAGAACGCAACCTTCTGCAGGATTCGCCGTCATCGACACGGTAGTCCCGACAACAACTGAATTCAGGTTCAAGTTTCCCACACCAACAACGTTCCCATTGCAATTTCCTCTGGTTATTATCGTGGCTTTATGTGGCTGGTTATTAACATTCTTCATTTTCACAACGATTCCATCATTCGAAGCATAATCAATTAACGTCACGTAAGAGCCTAAGCTTACAACATTTCCAGTATACGGATCTTCATGTATCCAAGAATAAGAGGTACTGGCAAAAGGATCATCCAATTTACCATCATACGCCCTAAACGCAGTCGATTCATCAATTAGATACGGATCACCATTTGCTTTTTCCAACTGTATAAGTTTTCCTGGAGGGGCTTTCAGAATGAGAGGTTTTCCAGGAGCCATACTGCTACAGCTCAAATCATGCCAGCCATTGACCGTGAATGATCCCACACCTTCAGGAATATCCACCTCAAGAATTTCATTCTTTGGTTTTTCAATAACCAAGCCGGATCCTGCCGTCAAACCTGTCGCATAATCAACTTCATATCGTACATTCGAAGCCGGCATCGTAAACGTGGCATCATTACTCGTGTACCATGTACCTCCCATTACTGCAATGGGGCCAAACGCATCATTAACTCTGATTCTATTGATATATTTATTTTCTGTTGGAACCGCAGTTAAAGTAACTTGCGTATTCACTGTTGCGGATTCAAACATGCTACTAACATGACCCAAATTATCGCAATCTTTATCATAGCGATATGAATAATAATAATCACCATTATAAACACGACATTCATCACCGGCAGAAATACTAAACTGTTGGTTAGGATTAATCACTATTACTCGCAATAAAAAAAACACATTATTGCTTTTCTTATATAAAACCGTCGTATATTCACTAGAACTGACATATCTCCCATAATAAGCATCTACAGATACATTTTCAAATACGGCATCAACAGTTTTGCTAAAAAGCAAAGATGCATTGGTATCCGCGCCATCATACGCACGCAGGGGATTATCCAAAAGCCTGCCCGTCAACGGTCCAAGTTGGAGACGGCGTCCTTCCGGGGCTTTCAGCACAAGCACGGCATCACCGTCAATCTCAGAACTTTCAACCGTAAACAGTTGAACACCGTTCCCGATTGTCAACGTATCCGTCCCTGCACCCTCCATTCTGAAACAGCCATCGTTTTCATTCAGCGATAACTGCCCAGCCCACGCTGTTGTTGTTGTTACCATGAGGCCGAACACCAGCATGGCGATAATGCTCAAAAAGCTGTTCTTGAGTTTCATAGTTTTCTCCCATCCTTGAAAAAACAAAACACGTCTGCGACAAGGCGAGACGTGCTGAAAAACCATATTTCGGTTAATTTTACTGCTTTTTGCGCAGCCCCCAATAAAAACCTTGCCGGACAGCACGCTGCCGACACCGAATCATTGCCAACTCGTAAAGAGCAAGGGCTTACGCAAAACATATAAAAAACTTATATCATTTCTTGGCCATAGTCAAGAACTCGTTTGTAAAGAAAAATTAGGGGAAACGTTCTAACGAATAGAAAAAAACGAAATAGAACTCACACCCACACGACTTCATTGCCGGTGCGGGGTGCTTCGGTGCGGTTCGGGAGTCCGTTCTCAGTATCGGCATAGCCGATGGCAACGGAGGCATACACGCGTTCGTCTTCCTTGAGACCAAGGCCTCGCAAGTATTCCAAAAGCGTCGGGTCTTCGTTCAGCCACTTGAGCTGGTTGATGTAGCAGCTGCCGAGGTCGAGTTCGTTTGCGGCAAGCATCATGTTTTCGACAGCGCAGGCGACATCCGCCATGTTGTTGCCGTACTCCTTCTTGTTCGCGACCACGATAAGCACAGGCGCTGTATAGCAGAAAGAATAATTGCCCTTGCGCGAAAGCGTGATAGAATTCTTGAGGCTCTTGTAGAGATCTTCTCGGAGTTCCATCGCGGCAAAAGCGGCCTGCACGAGTTCCTTTAATTTTGCGATGGCAGCCGCATCCGAAATCACGAAAAAGTGATTGCTCTGCGCGTTGCCACCGGTAGGTCCAAAACGGCCCGCCTCGGCGATGGCTTGCAATTTTTCGATTTCAACAGGCTGCGCCTTGAACTTGCGCGTACTGCGACGTGTCTTGATAGCTTCTAGTGTATTCATGTTTTTTAATTTAATAAAAAAACAACCTTACAGATGAACCTGAGCAGGCCTGCAAGTATTCTCACCTGATACAGAAGAAGAATCTTCAGTAATATTCATCCTACACCACTTTTCCTGTTGCCACGAAGACGGATATTCGTCATTCACGCATCCATACGAACAACACATAAAAGAATCGTTTCCGTAATGAACCACTTTTCTTTCCGCCATTTCCTCTAGTCCGCAGTTATCGTCAAAATACACTGGTGCCGGAATTTCAGCCCAAACATATCCCTCTACCCCATACCTGTAAAAATCAAAACATCCATAATACACTCCCAAATGTTCGCCTTTCATATTTTTGTGCGAACAATGCCCCAAATAAAAAGTCAATGAATCTATCTGCATCCATCGTCCAAGATCACATTGCACAAAAACACTATCCAATTGCTTTGACATGCCATCTTTATCACATTTACCAAACCGCTTTTGCGCCGTTGCATGCAAATATTCCGCATACAAGGAATCACCTTCATTAAACATGGTTTTTGCATACTTGTCCGTCCATGCGCACTTACCGTTAACGCATTCACATAAAAGCAACGAATCCTTCAAATAAAAGAACTGATTTTCCGTAGAAGAAGAACCGCATGTTCCATATTTGTACTTTAAAATCGTATCACGCTCGCTTTCCGCTTTCCATACAATTTCCTTGTCCTTGCACAGGTAATACAAATCACCATGTTCAACAAGGGAAACCGTATTCATCTTGCACAATCCCAAAGTATCTTCCAAAAGTGACGACAACCGGAAGAAAGTATTGTTCGAATTCCATTTATCGTATTCGCAAATAAATTTACGACCGTAATACGTACTTTTCTTATTCAAAATCTTCGCATAACAAGTATCACACTGCGAAAAAGTAATCCCGTAAACCCTACTAAACAATCTATAAGAATAATTGTCATTATCATAACCTTTATCTCTCGAGCTGCTCTTAAAGCGGGGACGGCTGTTTTCGTAAGTTTGTTCAAAAGTAGAGAGCCATGCATCTGTGGCACGAACAATCAATGAAGAATCAATCCGTCCCGACTCGGCAAACGATTCACTGAATTCCATGAAATCATGATAAAATACACTATCCGAAATTTCATGACGGCAATAAACAAATGGAGCTAGATCATATTTTTTCCCGTTCACATCACTTAAGTCAACTCCAAAAACACGCCCCAGTTCCGAAAAAGCTTTTTCTTTGGCTTTATCAAAATCATAGTCTTCTTTTTGCACAAGCGTTTCAATACGCTTGGCCGCGAGTGCCGCATACAAGTTCTGATTTAATCTCGAATAGTTTCCAGCTCTAGAGAGTCGCATGTACTGCGAAAATTCCATCTGATTTCGTTTTCCTTCAGCCGGAAATACAGTCACAATCTTGATGTACGGAGATTCGTAATCGCGACTACCATTTATGAACTTATAAGCATCCACAGGAAATAATTCAAAAGAATCTAGCGGATTCAGTTTGCTATCGACAGTAACAATCCTGAAGTATTCCGGCATCATCGAAGGCAGATACTCCACAGAGCCTTGAATCTCCGTCGGAGAAAACGGAACCCCAAATTCGTCATACCGGGCAAGAACAATCGCATCGTCATTTTCCGAGCACGCCGTCAGGCCCAAAAGAACAAATAGCAGCGCAAACAACGCATTTTTAAATTTCATCTTCTTTCCCTATTTGCCGGCAAATATAAATTCCGTATTTCAAATACTGGATACAAAAAAGATAATCCGGCACAAAGGCCGGATAAAACGTTGAAAAGCGGGATTGACCCGGAACCGCCATGACGGAATCGTCACTTTTCCAGCGGGAGCACCAATATTCTGGACTTGCGCTTTTGATTGTAATGTTCACGTTTGCTCTTCGGCAAATCCTGAACCGTACCATCCTCGAATCCGAGCTGGTAGAACCAATCGAGAGCCTGAGTCGTGAGCAAGAACAAAGTCTTGTAACCCTTCATGCGGCCAAGCGAAATCAAGTGACGTACAATCGCTTCGCCAATGCCTGACTTGCGGTAGTTCGCACCGACGGCGATTCCCGCCACTTCGGCCATGTTGTTTTCGAACGCGTGGAGCGCACCGCAACCATGGATGCTATTGTCAATGCTATAGACAACATAATCATCCAATTTCTCGGAAATGGATTCCTGCGTGCGCGGTACCAGGTAGCCCTTCGCAATGTAGTCCTGCATGATGCGCAAGATATCCGGGATATCCTCGACGTTTGCCGGACGGATGCAAGAATACTGGTTCGCATAGACCATGGTTCCGTCACCACGGGCAGAGAACACTTCCTGCAGCACGCTACCCTGGAATTCGCCACTCAACAGGTGAACACGGTTCGCCCCCGCCTCGCAAGCGTTGATGGCGTTCATGAGGTAGTCCATCTGCGCAAAGTCGAGCACGTCCGAATTGAGTTCCAAAAGTTCCTTCGCCTGGTCGACGTCCATTGCCGAGATAAGTCCGTTGTCCGTCGGTTCCAGATACTTGGTATTCTTGCCGGTCACAAGGCCATCGAGCTTGATGCCGCTCTGGCTACCGATAAAGAACAGTTTGCCGACCTGCAGGTACTTGCAGAGTTCCGTCGCGAGTTCCGTACTCGAAATATTGTAGGCATGCCCAATCTTGTTCCAGCCAATCGGCGGAATGATAGGCACGAATTTCTCGTTCATGAGCTGTTCCAGCAAATCGCGCTGGATGCGTTCGATGCGACCCGTGCGCATGTAGTCGATGCCGTTGGTAACGCCCATGCTGCGCGCCAGAATCCAGTTGCCCTGAATACCGCTGAGTCCGCTCGCCGTCAAATGGCTCATGATGCGCTGCGCAACACCCAAAGACGCCTGCTCGATAAGCGGCAGCGCCTCTTCGCTCGTAAGTCTCACGCCATTGTAGAATTCCGTTTCAAGATCCCAGGCCTTGAGCTGCGCATCGATGCTGTTTCGCGTGCCCGGCACGATGATGATACGGATGCCCGCCTTGTGCAAAAGGGCAATATCCCGCATCAGCACGGGGAACATCGGATGGTCCATCAGGCTATCGTCGATTTTAAGGACGAACAGCTGGCCCTTGAACCTATCCATGTAGCCAAACACTTCCCGGATGAACCCGGCAACTTCGAAGTGCTGAGAATAAAAATCGGACGTTGCGTTACTCATGGCATAAAAAGTAGCAACAGAAAAAGCGAAGGACGGAGCATCCTTCGCATTTAAACATCAAAATCGCAATTTTTACTTCGCCGGAACGACGGAACCTTTCGCAGGGGCAAGCGTCCCGCCAGCAGGAGCTTCCGCAAAGACCTGCAACAGTTCCACATCGAACACGAGGAGCGCATTCGCCGGAATCGTCGGCGGAGCGCCAGTTTCACCATAGCCGAGCGCACTCGGAATCCAGGCCTTGACCTTTTCGCCGACCTTCATTTCCAGAAGCAGGTCCTGCCAGCCTTCGATGACCGCCGTCACCGGGAACTCCATCGGAGCTCCGCGCTTCACGCTATTGTCAAATTCCGTTCCGTCGAGCAGCGCGCCCACGTAATGCACCTGCACCTTGTCCGACACCTTGGGCTTAATTCCCGTACCTTCCTTGAGGACGATATACTGGACACCCTTGGTCGTCACCTTGACGTTCGGATTCTGGATGTTCTTCGCAAGAAACGCCGCCTGTTCGCCCAACGCCTTGCGGGCCGCAGCCGCATCGTCAGCATCCTTCTGCATCTGCATCTGGGAGAGCAGGTCCTGCAGGGCCGCTTCGGACTCCGAATCCGTCATGAGGACTTCACGGCTAGGATCGATAACATCCCGCATGGCGTCAATGAGCACATCCAGCTTTACGGGAACATTGATATTGGCAACCGCGCGCCCGAAATCCACGCCCAACGCATAGCTATAACGGTCAACGGCATTGTCAATGAACATCTTCTGCTCCTGGGACGGAGCTGCTTCCGGAGCTGGAGTAAGCTCGGGAGCCTCCACAGAAGCCGTTTTTGCCCCCGAACCACTTGCCGGGGAACTATCTTGGTTGACAGCAGGTTTGCTACCACCACACGCAGCAAGAGTCCCCCCAACTATTATTATAGGCAGAAAGCGGAAATTTTTCATAAAAAACGACTCCAAAAACAAAAATCGCCACAATAAAATATGTTTTTACGCCCTAAAAACGTCAAAAAATGTAATAAAATTAAAAAAAATTCACAAATGTAAACGAAAACACACATTACCCCTTTAAAAAACCTTACATTTATACTATCTTTACGCTGAAAGGAAAAAATCCTATGAAAAACAGCTTTAAGTGTTACATTGATTCTGCAACAGCCCAGAAAAGACTGTTCGAAGAATCCGTTGATAACGTTAAAGATTCCTTAACCAAGGTCATAACGGAATCATCCTATCAGGGTTACAAAGAACTGCACTTTGAAAACAAGCCCGAAACCGTTTATTCCACCGGTTGGCTGAAAGGCGCGCTTTCTTACCCTTGGGCAATAGTAAGTGTTATCATTCCTTCATTCCTCGAAGACATCTTCTAACTATTGTCATTACAGCACTTTTGATTGTCATGCCCGCCACCGAGCGGGCTTTATTTTTCCTCCTTTTTTAATCAAAAAATACCTTTAGCAGCAGGCCCAAATTTCTTATTTTTGTTAAAAACGGAGATTTTATGGCAGCACTCATTCTAGACGGCAAGGCTCTTGCCAAGACCACTGAAGAAGAACTCAGCGCCCGCGTGGCCACCCTCAAGGAAAAAACCGGCAAGACCCCGATTCTTGCGACGATTCTCGTGGGCGACGACCCGGCAAGCGCGACTTACGTCAAGATGAAGGGCAACGCCTGCGCCCGCGTGGGCATGGAAAGCATCCGCGTGGTGATGGACAAGAACACCACGACGCAGGAACTCCTCGACAAAATCCAGGAACTCAACGAAAACCCGAACGTGCACGGCATCCTCCTGCAGCACCCGGTACCGCGACACATCGACGAACGTGCCGCCTTCGAAGCGATTGACGCTCGCAAAGACGTCGATGGCGTGACCTGCCTCGGCTTTGGCCGCATGGCGATGGGTGAAAAAGCTTACGGTTGCGCAACACCGGCCGGCATCATGAGGCTCCTCAAGGCCTACAACATCCCGCTTTCCGGCAAGCACGCCGTAGTCGTCGGCCGCAGCGCCATCCTCGGTAAGCCGATGGCGATGATGCTTTTGAACGCCAACTGCACCGTGACCATCTGCCACAGCAAGACCGAGAACCTCCCCGAATTCGTGAAGCAAGCGGACATCCTGGTCGGCGCCGTCGGCAAGCCGGAATTCATCAAGAAGTCCTGGATCAAGCCGGGTGCAGTCGTCGTCGATGCCGGTTACCATCCGGGCGGCGTGGGCGACATCGAAAAAGGTCTCGAAGAAGTCGCATCCGCCTATACTCCGGTTCCGGGCGGTGTCGGCCCCATGACCATCAACACCCTCATCTACCAAAGCGTGGAATCCGGGGAATCCCTGATTAAGTAACCCTATTCCAGATGTTAGGTAAGCTCGCATTCGTCATCCTGAACACTAGTAAAGAATCCAGTGACTGGATTCTTCGGCTTCGCCTCAGAATGACGAAAAGAGGCGCCCTCGTGGCGCTTTTCGCTTTGTGCACTTTGTGGCCCGTCCAGACATTCGCCTCGGAACTCCACAAGCAGATGGTGCGCGACATGAAAAAATGCGGCAGCACCACCGAAGAAGTCGCCTGCGCCATCGAAGGCAAGGACGGCTGGCTATTCTTGCAAGAAAGCCTGTTAAACGCCACCAAGCGCTGGAACGACAACACGCCGCAAATCATCGCGTTCAAGGACTCGCTCGAAAGTCGCGGCATCAAACTCATCGTCGTCCCCGTTCCAGACAAACTACAAATCGTTCCCGAATATTATTCCGACAAGGCTAAAAAAGGCATCAACCTCCCGCAATACAAAAAATGGGTCCAAAAGCTCCGCAAAAAAAACGTCACCGTCATTGACGCCCTCGACAAGTTCAAGGAACTCCATAAAGAACACGGCAATGAAACGCCCATGTTCGAGCCGTACGAGAGCCACTGCACAGGCCCCGCTAGGTTCGTACTCGCCAAAATGGCAGCCGACTCCATCGCACCGCTCCTCTACGGCATGAACCGCAAGCACTATCCGCTACACGACACCATCGTCGATGGCACCGGGAACCTCTACGAACTGCTCCACGACAAAGAAATCGAATACAAAATCCAGGAACCGAAAGTCGTAGGCACCGACGGCTACAAGTACCGCGGTTCAAAAAAAGCACCCATCATCATCATCGGCGATAGTAACGCCGGGCAAGGTAAATCTTACGGAGCTCACATCGGGGCGTACATCGCATCACTGACCAGCGTCGAGACATTCACCATCAGCAAAGTCGGCGGCGGCAACATCGGCCCGCAAATGTTCAAAGGCAAGTCCAGTTTTTTGGAAGGCAAAAAAGCTGTCGTCTGGGTATTCGACGGCCGCGAACTCTACGGGCATTTCAAAGCGCCGGAATTTTAAAAACCGCTGAGTTTTTTAAATGGACTTTGCTATTCTCTCAGCAATTGATCCAATCTTTTCATATGACAGCGCACGGCAGAGTTTATCTGTAAATTTTCCATATTTACGATAAAGAAAATTAAACGTAAAATAAGAAGCTCTTACACTTTTCGATTCTGGACACCGACGTATTATATTTTTCAGGCTATATATTTGCTTGTATATCCAAAGATAACCTTGATACAGTTCCTGTTTAGTCATTCCTTTCGGTTGATAAACCACATGAGCGGTATTGTAAAGCGAGAGGTCTTCAGTCAAAATTCTTCCTTCAGCTTTCATCCTGTCATAGAGAGCCGTCCCAGGATAAGGAGTCAGAATGTGCGACGTAACCGTTTCAATTTTATTTTTCACAATCCAATCAAGCGTTGTTCTAAACGTTTCGGGAGAATCTCCGTCTAGCCCGAATACAAAACTTGCATTAATCATTATTCCTTTTTCATGAATCGCCCTAATCGCCTTTTCGTATTCCTGCGTATGGTTCTGCACTTTATGAACACCACGCACAGATTCTGGATTGATGCTTTCAAAACCGATAAATAAACTTTGGCACCCCGATTCTTTCATCAAGTTAAGCATTTCTTCGTCAAAGGCGGTATTAATGGATACCGCAGCTCTCCATTTTAAATGCAAAGGCATGATTTCTTTAAGAAACTGTTTCGTCCATTTCGGGTTTCCCGCAAAATTATCATCGATAAACATGATATGCCTTGAACGAACCGCTTTGATATCAGCCAGAACATCTTCGATATTGCGATTTACATATTGATGCGCTTTTGCGCTGTTATAACAAAAATCACAACGGAAGGGGCAACCACGGCTCGTATGCACAACATGGCAATACAAATATTCGCCTTTTTTTAGAAAATCGTATGCCGGCGAAACGATTTGATTCCCTTCGAGAGCTTTTTCGCAACGATAGACTGGCTTTAAATTGTTTTCCTGAAAATCCTTGATAATCTGCGGCCACGTTCCCTCAGCAGCTCCGATACAAAGCACATCAAAAACATTTTCCGGAATGGTATCATAAGCTGTCGTTATATGAATTCCTCCGGCAACAACGATACAGCCTTTTTCACGAAAACGCCGAGAAATCTCGATCGCCCTCGGCAAAGTGTCAACCGTGACCGAAATTCCGACAATATCAGGCGTATCGTCATAATGAATTTGTTGAATATTCTCATTTTCCAATTGCACTTGGTGTTCTTTTCGAACAAGGTTTACAATCGTAAGCAAACCTAGAGGAGGCGCCATGTGCAACTTGATATCCGTATCCATCGGACGACGATACATCTTGGGTTGAACCAATTTAATCAACAAGCTCTTTTTCATTTACTTTATTATGGAATTTTAAAGTTTTTCCAAGAACTCTTTTGCATCGCAGGACTCGACGAGGTTTTCACCAAGCAGTTTTTGCAAGCGCTGCAAATCGGAGCGGTCATCGCGTTCAAACACGACCACTTTCTTGAATCGGTCGCGGTGGCGCAACAGGAATTCCAAATTGTTGACATCCGTCTTCGGGAAACCGTAACCGATAAAGTAAATTTCTTTGGCGTTTTTCAGATAGTAATCGGCCTTGGACCACAGCAAGTTGAAAAGGCTCCCGCGCAAGAACGATTCCTTGGCGTGCGCCATCGGAATGAAGATGGGCGTATCTTCGCAATAGATGGGGAAACTGCGGTCTTGCGGCTCGACTTCACAGACATTTTTGAGGTCAAGTTCGTCGCTTGCACCTTTGACGGGGAACCAGTTGAGCGAACCATGCAACTTGATGAGGTCTATCGTGCGGCTCGACTTGCCGCGTTTTGCCGAGCGGTCGGCAGGGTCAATCTTTATGCCGTAATCGACGGAAACTTGTTCGCAAAGTTCCTTGTCGTTTGCAATCGCGGTTTCAATGAGCGTGTCGTAGTTGAACGAAAGCAAAAGCGTTTCGCGGGAACCCGCTACCGAATCGTTTTCGCATGACACCAAGAATTTCTTGAGAATCGCCGACGACGACGCGTCTAACACGTTGTCGCTACGGATAACGCTTGCAATAAAGCGCAAAAGTTCAAAGCGGAGCGATGCATGGTAAAGCCGTTCGCGCTCGCCCGGGAAAATCTGCGCCGAGAGAATCGATGTCGCCAAAGGCTCGATACCAAGGTAATCGCTGTCGCCGTTGCAAAGCGTCAAAAAACGCTTGCAGTAATCGCGAAAGTGCGGGAATTCGTCCGGAATTCCGAAAGGGATAAGTTCGTTCAAGTCGCGGAGCGTGGGCATCTGCGGCGAAAAAGACTTGCTGAAACCAGAGCCAAGCACAAAAATACGGCGATAACAATTCGACTGCATCATACTGTTAATGTATATTTTTTTAGACGAGAGAACGCTTCGCTCTCAGACTAGAGACTAGAGATTATTTAATAAAAAATTTCTTTCGTCTTTCGTCTGTAGGACCGCAGGTCCGTTCTCTCATCTAAATAGCAGCCAGCCCGTTTCCATGGCGGTCACGGGAGTTACTTTCACATCGCCTTTTTCGGGAACTTCAAAAGCAAGGCCCGTCAAGAAGTTCATCCAGCATTTCGGCGTGAACTTCATGTGGCAAAAATGTGAAAGGCAAGGCACAATCCACGCATCGTGCGTCACGAAAATGTTGTATTGCGAACTCGCTTTTTCAAACATCATCTCACGCATTTGCTCGGCACGTTCATGTAACGGGCAAAATGCATCGTGCACGCCCGTTTCAAGCCATTTGCAAATTCCCTCGTAAAAGCCTTCTCTCAATGTCTGCTCGTAAGCATCCCTGTTTTGAACAAAGAAATCGCCTAAAGCATCTAGCGGAGTAACATTAACCGAGGTACCAAGATTCGCACTGCCCGCAAAGCCCGCGAGTTTGCGACCTTCACCAATGCACTGCGCAGTCTCGATGCAACGACCGACCGGACTCGAAAAGTACACCGCATCACCAAACGCCGGAATCATTCGCCCAAGCGCTACCGCCTGACGGCGCCCGCGTTCCGTAAGCCCGACATGCGCACCAAAATCCTTGTCGCCGGGCGTGATGTGGTTGCGTTCGGCATGGCGCAATAGCAGATAAATTCTGGAATTCCAGTCAACCTGGGCAAAAAAGTCGGAAAGTTGTACGAAGTCGTTAGTCATTAGTCAATGGTCATTGGTTAGTAAAGGTGATTGGGCTTTCGCCCCATCCTCAGCGGCTCGGTCATGACAGTCTGCAAGCAGCCTGTCGCGACACTCACCTTGAAGGATGTCCGGCTCGGAGGCCGGAATGACAAGAATCAGGCGGGAATGACAATTAGGCACCAATTGCAGCAGAAATCGGAATCCACAAAGCATGTCCGAGCACAAAACTTAAAATACCAAGCAAGAATCCGCACACGATATCCGACAACCAGTGAACGCCAAAATAAACACGCAAAAGTCCCCACGTGAGCGGCAACAGCATCATAATCCAGCCGTATTGCGGCACGCAATAGAACACCGTACTCGCCACCGCCAAGTTGTTCATCGTATGCCCCGACGGGAAACTGTACTTGTCGAGAGGTGGAACTTCGGCCTTGATTTGCGGATTCGCGGCAAACGGGCGCGGACGCTTAGTGCTGAGTTTGACACCTTCATAAATCAATAGACTCATCGCGAGCGAAACAAGTGCCTGCCAAAGAATCGGTAAGAAACATTCCCAACCGATTTTCCAGACCAAAAACGCAATGAACAAAGCCCAAATATAGCCGTCGCCCAGACGCACGTAAAATTTAAGGAATTTCGTCGTCTTCGCGGAAAAATGCCGATTCGTCCAATACACCGACACGCGGTTATCAAAATCTTTAATTTTATTAAGCATCAACGCGAATTTAGAATTTTCCACCCGCAACTCTACGTCAAAATTCCTATTATTTGAACAAAACAGGTGGCAAGTATTAGGTCCGTTCCACCCTTCGTCATCCTGAACGACAGAGAAGGATCCAGAGAATTATCAATAAACAACTGGATTCTTCGGCTACGCCTCAGAATGACGACTTTAGGAAAGCACCTAAACAAACAGTAATAAGTTCAGAAAAGCCTTCTTACTGTCTACAGCCTACTAAACATTAACCACTAACCACTAATAAAAACATGCGCGTACTCGTCCTCAACTGCGGCAGCTCCTCTGTAAAGTTCGCTGTCATCGATACAAAAACCAAGGAATCCATCGCAAGCGGCCTCGTCGAAAACATCGGCGTGAACGGCCACACCAAGGCTAAGGGTCCCGAAGGCAAGATTGACTTCAACTTCGACTGCCCCACGCATGCCGAAGCCGTCGATCAGGTCAAGAGATTCCTCGACGCCCAAAAGCTCACCGACACCATCGAAGCTATCGGCCACCGCGTCGTGCATGGCGGCAAGTACATCAAGAGCGAAAAGGTCTCGCAGGAAGTCATCGACTACATCCGCAGCATCACGCTCTTTGCCCCGCTCCACGAACCGGCACACGCTACCGGCATGGAATGCGCTACCAAGTTCTTCCCGGGTCTCCCGCAGGTCGCCGTGTTCGATACGGCTTTCCACCAGACCATGCCGCAAAAAGCTTACCTCTACGGCATTCCGTACAAGTTCTATGAAAAGGACGGCATCCGCCGTTACGGCGCCCACGGCACAAGCCACCGCTTCGTGACTGCCGAAGCTTGCAAGGTTCTCGGCACCAAGCCCGAAGAAACCTGCCTCATCACGGCTCACCTCGGCAACGGCTCCAGCTGCTCCGCTATCTTGAACGGTCAGTGCGTCGATACCACGATGGGCTTCACCCCGCTCGAAGGCCTTATCATGGGCACCCGCTCCGGCAGCCTCGACCCGGCAATTCTCTTCTACATCGCAAAGAAGTACGGCGATGAATACGGCACCATCGACAAGCTCGACCACCTCGTGAACAAGGAATCCGGCTTGCTCGGCCTCTCTGGACTTTCTAACGACATGCGCACCTTGACGCAGGCCGCAAGCGAAGGCAACAAGCAGGCGCAAATCGCCCTCGACGTTTTCTGCTACCGCCTCACTCGCGAAATCGGCGGCATCGCCATGGCTCTCCCGCGCATCGATGCTATCGTGTTCACTGGCGGCATCGGCGAAAACAGCTTCTACGTCCGCAAGCAGGCTTTGAACAACTTAAAGCTCCTCGGCTACCAGGTTGACGAAGAACGCAACCTCAAGAGCGGCAAGGAATCCAACCACCTCATCACAAAGGACGGCACGCCGAAGGCAATCGTCGTTGCAACAAACGAAGAACTCCTCATCGCCCTCGACACTGAAGAACTTGTCAAGTAGGCAGTAAGAAGTAGACAGTAGACAGGTGCCCTTCGGGCCTATCTGCTGAATCACACTTGTAATAAAAGAAAGGCTCCGCATCGCGGAGCCTTTGCTTTTTAGAATTTAACTGGATCCTTCGCGGTCCATGACCGCTCAGGATGACGCTTGCAGCGTTACTTAATCGTCCATGTCTGGTTGTTGATGCGGAGGATCTTGCGGCCCTGCACCTGGGCAGAAGCATTGAGCACTTCAGCCGGGTTCACCGGAAGCTTGGCATTCCAGATTACGCGACCCTGCATATCGATCATCTTTACAGTGCCACGCTTTGCCATCACGGCATTCTGCCAGTTGTTCTTCGGCTTTGCGATCTGCGGCATCAAACCAGATTTCGGCTTTTCACCAATAACGATATACAGAGGAATCGTCACTGACAACTTGCCCGGATCCGCGGCAGTAACACCGATAGCGAACATCTGGCCTTCCTTGAACTTAACGCCATCAACAGCAGTCGCCGTAAGCACAGTGCCCTTCATGGTAATCTTCATGTACTTCGTCAACGCGCTCGTCTCGTTCGGTGTAAACGTGAGTTCGTCACCATCGACATCCTGGACAAGCGTATCGAGATCCCACTTGACCTTCCAGCCAGACTTTTCTTTCACATAAACAGTATCGCGATGCAAAGCCACAGGCTTATCGTTCACTGGCTTAATCGTCACGCAGAATTCAAAGCTCTTGGAACCGGACTTCTTGTCAGTCGCAGTCACGACCACATAAGACTTGCCCGTAGAATCGAGGACAGAGTTGATTTCAAGAACTCCCTTGTCCGTAATTTCAACCTTGAGCTTTCCGTCCTTGCTCTTAGCGCTGAACGTGAGCGAATCCCCTTCAGGATCCTTGAACCAAGAAGTAATCACGGACTTCGGATACTTCAAAGCCTTTGAAGACGGGAAGTCTTCCGAAACGGTCGTATCGAGAGTTGCCGGCTTCACGACAACAGTCGGGAGTGCATTGCGCTTTTCGACAGAAATCGTGACAATCGCCGCCTTGGACTTCGTCTCGTTGATGACGCAGTAGTAACCAAAGTAATCCGATCCTACGTAACCTTCTGTCGGGGTGTACTTGAAACTGCCGTCCTTGTTCAAGGTAAGCGTACCATGGGTTGGCTTCTGAGCGAGTTCAGCAGTCATACCCTTCGTTACGCCTTCAGGATACTTGTCATTGGCAAGGACACCTTCCTTCGCACTTACAGAAAGAACCGTATCGTTAAACGCCGTATATTCATCCTTCAGTGCCTGTGCGACATCCTTCGGAGAGATGAGCTTCACACCAAGCTTCACACCTGCGGAATCAATTCCATCCAATGCATAGAAGAAGATTGTCGCAAGTCCGGTAGCGCCAGTCACAGGCTTTACCGAGATGAAGTAGAAGTTCGCATTGACGCTATCAACGGTAGCGACAATTTTCTCGCCAACAGCACCATAAGTAAATTTCTGCGTGCCTTCATTCACTTCTTGGTCACCAAAGACGAGCGACTTCGTAGGAATCTTGATTTGCTTGACCGTATCTTCATCAAAGTCCATGTCAAGAGCCAACGTATCCTTGAGGAACGTGCTATCGACAACAACAAATCCCGGCGGGTCGTTGACCGGTTTCACATGGATAACCACGGTACCCTTCTGGCTCATGACGCTATGATTTGCCGTTTCGAAAAGAACGTAGGTCAACGTATCATCGCCATGGAAGTTCTGTTCCGGCTTGTAGGTAAACGAACCAAAATTCGTGAACAGAGTCAACTTACCATACTTGGTCGAATCGATGAGAACAACGATGAAATCATCACCATCCGGATCACTTGTCTTTTTCCCGATGGTATTATCACCGCTAACCGTAAAGATTTCATCTTCGTTAGTTTCATATTCAAGGTCAACAGCAACCGGCGGGCGGCTCAAATCCTTGATAGGAATAATGAAGCTGACCTTGACCAAATCAGACTTTGTATCTGTAGCGGAGATTGCCACAATAAGGGAAGTATCCTTCTTGACATTCACCGGAACAAAAACCAGCGTATCGTTCAAAGTCGCCTTTTCCAAAGAAGTCAAGTTCTTCATCAACGGAGCAGATGTTTCAACAACAAACATGAGCTTGTCGTTGTCCTCGTCAGCAAACAGTTTTGCAAGAGGAATCCTCAATGTATCCGATTCAAGCATGGAATCCAAGGCAACAGCTCCGGTATCGTAAGGAGCAAGCACCTTCGTGGGGTGGTTTTCCTCAGGAGGAGGATTGTCCGGGCAGCTCGGATCACCCGGGCAAACAGGACCCACCACCGTAGAAGTATCGGAGGAGATGACAACCTTTATCTGAGTCGATTTCGATTCTGTACCCTTCACACCAAAAATTATAAGCGTGACGGACGTATCCTTATCAACTGCTGCAGGGACATACACAAGAGTATCGTTCAGCGTCGGAGCACTTGTAGGCTTAACCTTCGTCAACAAACCTGTCGGCGTCGTTGCCGGCGTAATCGTCAACGATTCACCTTCACCAACAGAGAATACCTTCGAAAGAACGATCTTTAACGAATCCTTCGCCTTGACAGTATCGGTCTGAACCTTGTCGTATGGTTCAAGAATCTTGAAACCGGTATCCGCAACCACTACTGAAGATTCGCACTCGCCAAGAGAAATCGCTTTAATCGTAATCACGTTCTTGTCTTTACCGGTGCCCTCAAGAACTTCGGCAATGCCGGTCTTGTAGTTCATCTGGACGCCCAACTGCTGCGTCAAGTCCAAAGCGACCGAGTCACCCCAGCGTTCCTGGGTAAGGTTCTTGAAGTCGATGAATGTCGATGTAAAGTCGTCTTTCGGCTGGAGCACAATGCCATGGAAATCGTAGTCCTTTACCGACGATTGCTTGAAATCAACACGGAACGGATTGGTAGACTTATAGGTGAGGCAAAGTCCTTCATAAGCGGAAAGATCTATAGGCACATCCTGTTTGTTGGTCTGCTTCCATGCAATACCGAAACCCGTGGCACTTGTTTTGCCATCGCCCAAATTCAAATTCAGCGTTGCCGTGAATTCCTTATAGCCGTCCGCAAGTTCCTTAAGTACGCCATATGTCTGCGTTGTGGAATCCTGATAACTATACCAATAAGCAGGCTGAACGTCATTGCCTCTTTGCTTATCAAAACTCCAAACCGACGCGCCGGCAAAACTCGATACCGTGCCAGCCAAAACCATCAAAATTGACAAAGATAACGACTTCATTTTCAATTCCTCCATCATATCTCAATAATCCATCAAGGTAAATCTATAATAGATTTGCACTTATGTCACCAGGGGTAGCAAAAAAATCAGCCTAAATTGTCCAAAAATTCGTACTTTTCGTACAATTTTTCGAGCAAAGCCTCGCCATCGGCTATTTTTTTCTGCAATTCGACGATTAGAGAGGCGTTTGTATAGACTTCGGGCTTGGAAAGCTCCATCTGGAAACCGGCGATTTCCTGTTCCAGTTTTTCAATTTTTTCGGGCAAGGCCGCGTATTCGCGCTCCTCGTTGTAGCTGCGCTTTTTCTTTTTGCCGGGCGTGGGGGCCGCGGATGAGGCGCCGGCGCCCGGGTTGGAACGGGCCTGCTTTTCGGCTTCTTTTTCGGCGGCGATGCGGGCGGCATTGGCAGCTTCCTTGTCGCGAATTTTCTTGTTCGCCTCGTAATCGGAGTAGCCGCCGACGGCCTCGAAAACGCGCCCGCCATCTTCGATGGCGAGGATGCCGGTCGCCACGGAATCGAGGAAGGCACGGTCATGACTGACCGTCAGGACGGTGCCGTTATAGTCTGCCAAAAGTTCCGCCAGAAGGTCGAGCGTTTCCATGTCCAAATCGTTTGTCGGCTCGTCAAGTACGAGCACGTTGCTCGGGTGGCTAAAGAGACACGCGAGCAAGAGACGATTGCGTTCCCCGCCGCTAAGCGCGCTAATCGGGCCACGGGCGCGATCGGCAGAAAACAGGAAATCCTGCAAATAACTTAACACATGGCGTTTGACACCGTTCAAAGTAATGTAAGCTTGTCCGTCACCGATATTCTCGATAAGCGATTTGTCTTCGCGCAAGCGGGTTCGCATTTGGTCGAAATAGGCAATATGCAAGTTGCTACCCAAGCGGACTTCGCCCGATTCCGGCTGGAGTTCGCCCAAAATAAGCCGCAAAAGCGTCGTCTTGCCGGAGCCATTCGGCCCCACAATGCCGATGCGGTCGCCACGGCTGATTTCCGTCGAGAGGTCGCTTATGAGAGGGCTTCCATCATACGAATAGGAAACGTTCTTGAGGCGCGCAACGAGGCGCCCGGAACGGTCGGCTTCCGTAATCTGCATACTCACATTGCCTGTACGGGAGCGGCGAGCCGCACGTTCTTCGCGCATCTTGATGAGGGCGCGGACTCGCCCCTCGTTGCGCGTACGGCGTGCCTGGATGCCCTTGCGAATCCAGACTTCTTCTTCGGCCAATCGTTTGTCAAAAAGCTGGTTCGCCTTTTCTTCTTCGGCAAGCGCCTGATCCCTGAACTGCACAAACTTGTCGTAAGGAAAATCCCAACTGCGCACACGACCACGGTCAAGTTCGAAAATACGGGTCGCTGTACGGCGGACAAATGCACGGTCATGACTCACGAACATCACCGCACAAGAAAGACGCGTCACAATCCCTTCCAGCCACTGGATAGCGGGAATGTCCAAATGGTTCGTCGGTTCGTCGAGCAACAGCAAATCCGGGTCTTCGGCCACAGCGCGTGCAAAAAGCACACGGCGTTTCTGTCCGCCGCTCAAACTGTCGTAAGGCGCATCCGCATCGATTCCCGTCTTGCCGAGAATCGCCTCGGCAGTCGCATTGTGCGCCCCATCGTCTAAAATTTTCTTCGATATCACGGAACCGCCGCTCACCACGGACACACGGCCCATCACAATGTCACGCACGGTCCCGTCAAGATGCGCCGGGATTTCCTGGATCATGCGGGAAACTTTGAGCCCCGCCTTTTTAACGATATCGCCGGAATTAGCCTCCATCTCGCCTGTCAGCACCTTCAAGAGCGTGCTCTTGCCCTCGCCATTACGGCCCACAAGGCAAATACGGTCGCCAGCCTCGATATCGAACGAGACATTATCCAAAAGTGGCGGACCACCAAAACGCAACAAAATATTCTGAGCTGACAATATAGGCATACAAAAACAAATTAGAAAAACCCAAAGCCAAGAGTATTTAGAACCAGCAAAGCGGATACAGCAAATGCCGCGCGTTTCCGCACGGCATCTTCATGGGTAAAATAGGCCTTTGCTAGAATCCGATGTTGTTGATTACTTTGGTTACAAGCCGCATTCCCACGTCATTTTCAATAATAATGACTAGCCTGCCCTTCGCTCTCTCCGGAAGGGTACCTCCTGTAGCACCAAGTTTACCAAGCTGCATACCGTTGACATCATAAAGCTTCACACGAGCTCCCGACGGAGCCCCGGATACTTCCAGACGACCCTGAACCATACGTACGCCAATATCGGGCCTCACCAAACGCATATCGCCACAACCTGTTGTTGCAGTATCCTTTTTCGCCGAATCCTGAACTGTCGTTTCTTTCTTGGCCGTATCGGGATTTGAAGCTTTATACGGGAGATCCGGCGTTTCCCAGTCAATCCAGTCGCCATAGTTGTCAATCTTGAATCCCTTGCCGTTCGTGGGCTTCACGTGGATATCGGTATTCGCGTCCTTGTTGCGGAGGAACTTATCAACAAACGCCGTCACCGACTTGGTCTGGCTACTGGCCGCCTGGCAGTGTTCATGGCCTCCGGTAAAGTCAAAACCGATGCGATCTTCGATTCCCATGGCCTTCCACACCTCGGTCGCCGCCATCATGGACTTGTAGCCCGACTCGTCGCCCAGCCATTCGTAACCGGGGTTACCGAGCGCAATCACCGCGCGCGGGGCAATCATGGCAATGAGTTCGTGGTGATCGTGCGGGAGCTTGTACGGATCCTGGCGCTGCAAGCTCTGCATGAACCAGCTATAGTTCGTGTTGTCAATCTTCTCGATGTTCGTGCCGCGGCTCGCAAAGTCCGCGGAAGTGCGCCACGAGTTGATGCCGCCGCCACCCGATTCCTGGGCGATGGTGAGCGTCACGCGTTCGTCAAAGGCGCCCGCGAAAAGCGCCATCTTGCCCGCGTAGGAGCAGCCCGTCACCGCAATCTTGCTCATGTCGAGGTGGTATTCGTCGGCAATCTGCGCAAGGCCGTCAATCAGGCGGCTCACGCCCCAAGACCATGCAGAATAGTCACCGTTCTGGTTCTTGTTGCCGTAGAACTTGTAGAAGCCCACGTTCGTGTCCTTCTGGCCGTTCATAGAGTATTTCGCCACCTGGTCGTGGCTGAAAGGCACCTGTACAAAGCCGCTGAAGATGCTCGAAGAAAGCGAGCCCGTGCCGCTGTTCATGCCGATGATAATCGGGTGCGGCCCGTTGCCCGAGGGAATGCTGAACTTCGACGTAATCGTCATCGTCTTGCCGCCTTCCTTGACCGTCACCGTGAGAGTACCGCCACTGTAGGTAGCACTCACATCAGCCGGGATAGGCTTGTCGCCAATTTCATACTTTTCGATATCCGCCTTGATTTCGTTACGGCGCTTGCTCCAGTCATCGTACTTGGTGACCTTCGAACCGTCATGGAATTCAAACGGATTGGGCAACTTTTTATTGGATTTGAGTTCTCCAGCTTTGGCACCCAGGTCCTTGCCCCGGTTTTCGACATCGAAATTGAGCGGAATCTGTGCAGATACCACCGAAAACAGCCCTAAAACAAGGGCCACTCCAACAACCTTATTCATTTTCACTCCTTTACCAACAGCCTTCTAACACCTATGTAATTAATATATTCGGTAACACTCCATCTTAGCCAAACTCCAAAAAATTTTTCATTAACAAAATGTGAATGGAGTTTCCCATTTCTATAAATTGTATATCTCTAGTCGGTATAGGAAAAAAACGACATTATTTCTAAATTTCGAACCCGTGAAAGCCCTAGTCAGATCATTTATTATTTCATTGTTCATCGGTTCGCTACTGCCGATGAAGGCCCCAGCGCAAGAATCCAACGAGGAATTTCAACGCATCTCGGTAGTCCCCGTCATCGGCTATACCGAAGAGACGCAATACCAGTTCGGCGCCATGGCCATCCTGTTCTTCAAGCCATCCTTTGAGGGAGGAGCTATTTCAGAACTGGATCTTTCTTGCTACGGGACTTCGCGAAAACAACTGACAGGTTCGATATCCCCAAAGTTTTTCTTCCTGAAAGACCGCATCTCAACTGACATAGACCTCCACTACGAGAACTGGGTCGGCAATTTCTTTGGAGCAGGCAACAATCCCGACTACGACGACTTCCGCAAGTTCGACCGCGAAACTTTTTACATCCAAGCTCTCGTCGAAGCGAACTTCGGTACAAAGCAGTGGCTCCCCGCATTCAAGTACGGTCCTTATGTTGAAATAAACCACACGAGTATTGATTTCGGCAACTACCATTACCACGGCAACATCGAGAAGCCCCAAGACACAGACGGCTGGCGAAACGGCATCGGCTATCATCTTTCGCTCGACACCCGTGACAATACCAACTGGGCAAGACACGGCTACCTGGTTCAATGGGGCCATTACTTCTACAACAAAGGTCTAGGCGACTACAGCTACACGCAGCAGGAACTCGATATCCGGGGATACTCCGAATTTATCTGGAGTACATCCATGGCTGTCGGCATGCTCTGGCAACGCGTCACTGGAGGGGCCCCCTTTGACAAACTAGCGGGGACCGACGGGCTCAAGCGGTTCCGCGGAGTCGAGAGAAACTACTTTTACGGGAACCAGGCACTGTTCTTGCAGGTGGAATTTCGCAAAAAGCTGTTCTGGCGCCTCGCCGGGGATATCTTCTTCGAAGGCGGAAAGACCGGCGACTACTTCAGCGACCTCATGCGGAACAAGTGGCACAGGAGCCTCGGCTTCGGTGGGCGGTTCGCCCTCAACCAGAAGGAAAACCTGTACGCCCGCTGTGAACTTTCATGGGTCGATTTCAAGCACATCGGCATGACGATGTACGTCCGCGACGCATTCTAGGGGTTAAGAACGTCATCCTGAATGCGAAGCATGAAGAATCCAGTCACAGTTCTAGTAAGCGATTAATGAAAAAGCGGATGCAAACCCGAAGCCTGCATCCGCCATTTTTGAGATAGAATAATCAGCTATATATTAGTCCTTGACGCTGTTCCAGTCCAGAACACCCTTCTTCAAGAGGTAGATGTAACCTGATTCGAGGATGAGGAGGAACGCAAGGAGGATAAAAAGCAATTCCCAACCGCCAGCGAGGAACTGGATGGTCCAGGGGTAAATAAAGGCGACTTCGAGGTCAAAAACCAAGAAAAGCATGGCGACCATGTAATATTTGACCGGATAACGCTCATTTGCCGTACCGGAAACGTGAGCCAGGCCACATTCGTAAGCAGAACCCTTAATAATGGTATGCTTAATCTTGCCCGGGTGCAAAAACCAGTTGGCAATAAGAAGGATTGTGGGTATGCAAAGCGCCATGATTACCAAAATGGTCATAGCGAACGTGGTGTCGAAGATTTCAACATTACTCATAGTGATTTCAAAGATAGTAAAAAAGTTTTTGCTAAATCAATCCCTTTTTGTAAACTATATTTGGTAATCATGAAGAAAAAACTCCTTTCTTTTATTTTTGTAGGGACCGCATCCCTCCTTCTCAGCTGCTCCAGCGATGAAGCAGTTAATCCTGTTGGTTCGCAGCCAACTCCTGTAGCTACGGAATCGTCATCTTCTGTCCAAGCAAAACCGCTTTCGTCCACGTCCTCGAGCTCCCTCCAGACCCCGAAGTCCTCGGCCACAGTCAAAACAGGCAAGGACACCACATTCAAGCATGAAGTAGTCACCGTCATCTCCGGTTCTAGCATCGTTTACCCCAACATAGACAGCAAAGAAGTATTCTGCTTCACCGAAGGTTGCGAAAAGACTGTCAAGCCGCCTTCATCCTCTTCCAAGGCTACGGCCAAGTCTTCGTCTTCGCATTCTGCCATCACAATTGACCAGCCCGAAAACAAGGCTCCGACAGTGAACGGCACGACCATGACCGACAATCGAGACAACAAGACGTACAACCTGATGCAGATCGGCGGCAAACTCTGGATGGCGCAGGACCTCAATTACGAAGGCAGCACCAGCGAATGCTACAACGAAGACCAAAACAACTGCAAAACAAACGGTAGACTCTACACATACAACAGTGCCCAGAAAGCATGCCCCACCGGCTGGCGCCTGCCCACTAGAGAAGAAGCACAGGCGGCTCTTGACAACGCAAGCACTCCTTGGCAATACAGCGGACGCTGCAAGGACGGCGACTGCAACTTCAAGGGCGACATGGGATTCCACTGGACATCTGGCACGCCGCAATCCAGCGACAAAAAGTACGACGAAAACGGAGGTGCCAACGGAGCCCTCATCATCGTCGAAAAGTCCCCCGAATATGTCAAGGACAAAGAAGACGAAGACCGCTTGTTCTTCCAGGTTGACCAGAAGGCAAAGCGCTTCAGCGTTCGTTGCGTCCAAGAATAATCACTAGAATTTCCTCCTTACTCAAAGGACCTCGCGCAAGCGAGGTCCTTTTCCTTTTTTGTGCAAAAACGCCACACCTAACTTTACTAAATTCCGTTTCATGCTACGTTCAAAGTACCAGATGCTCGCAAATACCGTTTCTGAGAACGTCTTTAAAACCAGAACTCAGTCCAATCCCATCATGCTGGTGGTGCTGGCCTATCTTCTGCTTATCGCTATCGGTACTGCACTCCTTAGTTTGCCCCAGGCGGCCACACGTCCTTTAAGTTTTATCGAAGCATTCTTCACCGCCATGTCTGCCGTCTGCGTCACCGGGCTTTCCGTTGTCGATATTTCTTCCACGTTTACGCACACCGGACTTTGGATTCTCGTCATCCTCATGCAGCTTGGCGGGCTCGGCATCATGACCGCATCTACGACGATTATCTTGCTTGCCGGCATGCATCCGGGATTTAGCCACCAGTCCATATTCCTCTCCGAATTCACGCAAGAAGGGAACATCGATGCAGGTCGCATTCTCAGGGCGGTCATCCCGTTTACGTTTGTTCTAGAAGCAATTGGCGGAATCGTCTATTTCACGCAGTTCCAGTCAATGGAAATGTACGACCGCGTTTTCTGCTCGATATTCCAAGCGGTCAGCTCCTTCTGCGGCGTAGGGTTTACGCTATTCCCCGACTCGCTCATCGGTTTCCAGTACAACCCCATCATGAACATCACCACCTGCATCCTTGTACTGGCAGGTGGCTTCGGGTTCCTCGCCATCGCGGAACTACGCTACATGTTCGACTTCAAGCACAAGACCATCCGACGTATCTCTTTGCACACCCGCATTGCAACTTACGGCACGTTCATCGTCATCGCCGCAAGCACTGCAGTTTTCGCGTTTACCGAATACAACAACCTCTTTAGCGGGCACACCTTCGGCGAAAACGCCCAGTCCGCATTGTTCATGACTTTTACGAGCCGCACGGCAGGGCTCAATTCCGTCAACATCCCCGACCTTACGCAAGCTTCGCTTTTCTTCTTTATCATCATCATGTTCATCGGTGCAAACCCCGGTAGCTGCGGCGGCGGTATCAAGGTTACAACGGCGGCGGTCATCTTCCTTCTCGGCATCAACAGGCTCCTCGGCAGGGAAAAGACCCAGGTCCTTGGACGCACCATCCCGAACAACACGATAGACAAGGCGATTCGAATTTTCGTCACTGCCATTGTGGTCATCGCAAGCGCAACACTGATTCTCCTCTGCACCGAAATCCCCTCCGGTACCGCCAATTCCGCAAACAGTTCCCCGTTCCTCAAGATCCTATTCGAGGTCGTGAGCGCATATGCCACATGCGGACTCTCGATGGGACTCACCGAAGAACTCACCACGATCGGGAAATTCATCATCTGCTGCGTGATGTTCATTGGCCGTATGGGGCCGCTGTTCCTCATTTCGGCAGTCGCAGGCAAGCTCCAGGACACCGCCTGGTACGCCGAAGAAGATATAATGGTCGGTTAACTTAATACTATATTTAAATTATGGCTTCTAGACAATTCGTTATTATCGGTCTTGGAAATTCGGCAAACTACCTTGCCCGTCACTTGACGTCGCTGGGTCATGACATCATGGTCATCGACTCGCACCCCGAAAAAGTCCAGGACTTCGCCAGCATGGTCTCGCAAGCTGTTGTCGCCGACAGTACCCGCAAAAAGCAGCTCGCTTCCATCCCGTCACTGACCAAGGCGGATAGCGTCATCGTCTGCATCGGCAGCAACCTGGAAGCATCCCTCCTCACCATCCTGAACCTGAAGGAACTCGGGGTCAAGCACATCATCGCAAAGTCGAGCAGTGCCGAACACACGAGCATCCTGGAAAAGCTCGGCGTCACCGACATCTTCCATCCGGAGCGCGATGCCGCCATAAGCCTTGCCGAACGCCTCAACCGTCCGAACATGGTCGATTTCCTCCCGTTCATGGAAGGCTACTCCATCGTGGAACTTGTCTGTCCCAAGAACTTTATCGGCAAGACATTGAAGACTCTGTCGCTTACGCATAAATACGGCGTGCAGGTCATCGCCATCCGCGACCCGCAAGAACCCACGCCCAAGATCGGTAACATCGCCGATGTCATCTTGCAAGAAGACGACGTGTTGTTCCTCATCGGCCCGAACGAAGCGCTCGATAAACTGAAAGATTAATTTTCTGATGTCATGCCCGCCGGAGCCTGTGCTGAGCGAAGTCGAAGTAAGCGGGCACCTCCCTTACCGACTGAACATTTGTCGCAAAGTCCGAACATGTAAAGCGAGGTTCCTGTCAAGGTAAAACCGGCGGGGACAATTTTTGTGCAATCCGGAGGCGCAACGAACACGTCGAATACCTTGCCGCACCCCTTGCACTTGAAATGGCAATGCGGCGAGCAGTCGGCATCATAGCGCAAGAATCCGTCGCCAAAATCCAACGAAATTGCAAGTTTATTCGCAAGCAAAAGTTCAAGCGTGTTATAAACCGTCGTGCGCGAAAGCGACGGGTATTCCGGCAAAAGCGCCGTGTAGATTTCATCGACGGTCGGGTGCGTCTTGACACTCCGCAAGTAGCGATAGACACAGACTCGCTGCAAAGACGGCCTGACGCCGTGTTCCTTAAGTATAATTGCCGTTTCTTGCATAATCACCCCACACCATACAATTGATATTCAAAAAAAAGGCGGTCCTCAACGAGAGAACCGCCCCTACACCTCAAAAATTACTTGAAGTAACGACCCAGCAAGCCCTGGAATGCACCACCGTGGCGTGCTTCGTCCTTGCACATTTCATGAACCGTGTCATGGATGGCATCGTAACCGAGTTCCTTTGCGCGCTTGGCAAGAGCGAGCTTGCCTTCGGTAGCGCCTGCTTCGGCGGCAACGCGGAGTTCCAAGTTCTTCTTCGTATCCGCATAGACGACTTCGCCCAAGAGTTCAGCGAACTTGGCGGCATGTTCCGCTTCTTCGAAAGCGATACGCTTGTAAGCTTCGGCAACTTCCGGGAATCCTTCGCGGTCTGCCTGGCGGCTCATCGCAAGGTACATGCCCACTTCGGTACATTCACCAGCAAAGTTCTCGCGGAGTCCCTGCACCACTTCGGCATCCAAGCCCTGGGCGACACCGATCTTGTGTTCGTCAGCCCAGACAATCTTGCCAGCGGCCGGCTGTTCAACCTTCTCGAAGAACTTGCTCTTCGGAGCGTGGCACTGCGGGCATTCATCCGGAGCTTCCGGACCCATGTGGACGTAACCGCAAACTTTGCAAACCCAGACCTTCATATTTTCTCCTTTCCGCTATGCGGATTTTGATGTAGAAATTCTATATATAACTTGTCATTATATTTATAACAATTACAAATATATAATTATTTCAATAAAAGTCAATAGGTTTGATGAAAAAAAAATTTTTTTTCGATTTAATAAAAAAACGGCCCGTACGAGCCGTTAAACAACACTGTAATTGTAAAGATTAGAAAGCAGCCGCTTCGGGAGCCTTTTCGCGGGTATTGCGCTTTTCGGCTTCAGTTGCAAGGAGACGGTGCGTCACGGAACCGACGGCATAATAGCGATTGCCCTTTTGCACCACGGCGGTATAGGCATTCAGCGTCTTGACCGAGAACCATTCCTGGTAGAAATTGTGCACATTTTCCTTAAGGCTGGAAAGTTCGCTAATTGCCGGATTGCCCGAAGCCTTGCCATACTTCAGCGTAAACTGGTCGGACATGTAGGCGACCGCTTCAAAAGTCTTGCCCAAGCGAGCGCGTTCGACACGGCCAGTGCGGATTTCAAACGCATAGAACTTATCGTTCTTATTAAAAATGAAATCAACTTGAACAGGCAGTTCGCCGAACATATATACAGGAATAACCACTCGTTCGCCGATACCGGTCTGACCGTAAGGTTCGTAACCCTTCTTCATAATCTCTTCGATGACGGTCTCACGAGAAGAACCAAACGGGATGCCTGCAAAATTATTCTGAGACTGCGCCTGCGCACCAAGCGAAAGCACAAGAATCAAAAAAGTAATGATGACAGCAAATCTAGACACGGTTGGCTCCTCTATCGGCTCCTATATCAATGTAAAAGATAGTAAACTTTTTCCCGCTAAGCAAAATTTTCCGTAAAAAAAAAGTTTTTTTAGACCAGTATCTATATTTAGTCACATGTCAAGCACATTTGGAAAGATTTTTTCAGTTACGACATGGGGCGAATCCCATGGTCCGGCAGTCGGAGCCGTCCTCGATGGATGCCCCGCCGGTCTTCCGCTCACCGAAGAGATGATTCAGGCAGAACTGAACCGCAGGCGCCCGGGGCAAGGCAAACTGACGACCCCCCGCAACGAAAAAGACCAGGTCAAGATCCTTTCTGGCGTTTTCGAAGGCAAAACCACCGGTACGCCAATCTCGTTCGTCGTCTTTAACGAAGACCAGCACAGCAACGACTATGCTGAAATCGCCAAATGGTACAGACCGGGGCACGCCGATCTCTGCTACGACCTCAAGTACGGATTCCGCGACTACCGTGGCGGAGGCAGAAGTTCCGCCCGCGAAACCATCGGTCGCGTCGCTGCAGGCGCCGTCGCCAAGGCTTTCCTGAAAACGGTCGCCAAAACGGAATTTCTCTCGTGGGTTGCCTCCGTCGGCGAAGTCGATTGCCCGACCCTAGATGTGAGCAAACTCACACTCGACCAAATTGAAGCCTCCCCCGTCCGCTGTCCGGACAAGGAGGCCAGCTCCAAAATGGAGGGCGCCATCCTGGAGGCGAAGTCCAACGGCGACAGCATCGGCGGAACAGTCGCGTTGCTCGTCAAAAATCCGCCTGTAGCCCTCGGTGAACCGGTTTTCGACAGGCTCGACGCTTTGCTTGCACAGGCCATGCTCTCCATCCCGGCATGCAAGGGATTCGAAATCGGCAGCGGTTTTGCCGCCGCACGTATGCACGGCAGCGAACACAACGACGAAATCTACTGCGACGGCGACACCTACCATACCCGCACGAACAATGCTGGCGGTAGCCTCGGCGGCATCTCGAACGGCGAACCGATTTACTGCCGCATGGCGTTCAAGCCGACCGCCACGATTTCCCAGTTACAGAAGACCGCCGGTCGCGGTCACGAGAATGGCGAACTTGCCGCTAGAGGCAGGCACGATCCTTGCGTCGCCGTCCGCGCTCCCGTGATTGTCGAAAGCATGGCCGCCCTCGTCCTCGCAGACCTATACTTGCAACAAAAACGCAACTGCCTCGGTTAATTCGGAATTCAAAAAACCGAACTCCGAATTACCATGACGTTTCATCTTCCGCTTCTCATTATTGCAGCCGCATTCTACAGAATTGCGTACAAGCGGCACCACCAGTTGTTCTTGCGGCCACAGCCAGCACTCCGCACTCCAGTCATCATCGTCGGGAGCTATTTAGCAGGTGGCGCCGGCAAAACGCCTTTCACCATTTGGCTTGCAAAGCGCATTCTCGAACAAGGTAAAAAAGTTGCAGTACTCTGCCACAGCAAAGCATGGGACGAATTCATCTTGCTACAACAGGAACTGCAACCGCTTGGCGTGACCGTCATCGCGACCAAGAACCGCTATGCCACCGCAAAAAGCATTGCAGACAAGTTCGACACCATCCTCTGTGATGACGGATTCGAAGACACCCGTTTCACAGGCGCACGCTACATCTGCCTCGACTGGCAAAACTCGCCACGTTCCATCGCAGATCTTGTTCCCGCAGGCAAATGCCGCAGCTTGGAACAAGATCACCGCAACAGCCAAATCATCCACATCGACTGTTACGGCAAAAACGGCACCTCTCCCGACATCCGTTTTTCCATCGAGTCTCTAACAAACTATACTTCCGAAGAGTCCCTTACTGCAACAGCCGTCTGCGGGCTCGGTTCACCCGAGCGCTTTATCGAAGACCTCCGCACCTTCGGCATAAACATCGAAAAAACAATTATCCGTCCCGACCACGACAAGCACTTTCTCCACGCCGTACAGAGAGAACTCTCGCAAGGCAAACACGTTGTGGTTTCGCAAAAGGACGCATGCAGGCTCCCGCAATCGCTTTTAGCCAATCCAATGCTCCACACCACCGTGCAAAAAATCACAGTTTCAGGAAAAACTCTAAAAATAATCGACAGAGCAATCCATTCTTGAAAAGAATAGACAACATTTCCCTTTTTTATTGTATTTTTATAGAGCAATTATAGGGAGAAAATTCATGAATCTGCGTCAAAGAATTTCCGAAATCCTTCAGATAATCACACAAAACATCCCCGAACGTGAATACTACGTACAGTTGGCGTTCCTCACGGCCCTTATCCAGGAGCCCTTCTATCTGTATGGTCGTGCCGGTTGCGGAAGCTCCCTCTTTACCCGCAGAATTTCGAGCGCATTCAAAAACCCAAAGATTTTAAGGCTCGGCAAAAAGCAGAAACACCTTCCCGAAGACTTCAGTGATTACAACATCATTGTTTTCGACAACTTCTCGCCGAACGACGAAGAAATCAAGAACGCCCTTCAAATCGTCATCCACGACCACGAAAACTGTTCCATCATCATTTTGGGCGACCAAAAGCCCGAATCCATTCTCTGCAGATCTGAAGTAAGCGACCAAATTACGCTTACCATCATGCTCCCCGACAATATTTCTTCTGACGCCCTTTGCAAGCTCATCCAAATTCACGACGGAAATAGCGATGTCACCGTTCCGCCGGAGCTCGCCATCAGCGCCGAAGAACAAACCAAATGGTTGGCAGGAATCAGCAAGATTACGCTCTCCCCGGACACGCTTGCCGTTATCGGTAAGGTTGCAGAAACTTGCACGAACAACAGCGTCTTTGTCCCCATCCGCAAGTGGCTTGCGCTTTCCAACATGATTAAGGCAATCGCATTCCTCAATGGACGTACCGAAACCAAGCTCATCGACACATTCTTCCTCGGGACATCCATCTGGGGGCGCAGCGCATCTAACACGGCCATTTCCGAGAGCTACCGCAAAATTCTCATGACGCAACTGTACAAGAACTCGCCAAGCCTTCTCGAAAAGCCCTACGATGCCGACGACCTACTCATGCGCGTCAACCACCTTGTCAACAGTTCAAACAATTTGTACGAAACCAAACCGTTCAACGGCGAAAAGTGCCTTTCTTACCGCATTACCGTCGCAGGCGAAACCGTGCCGATTTACGTACCGCTCAAGTACATCGAAACGGACTTAGACTTTAACCCGTATAACGAACTCCGTCAAATCGAAAAGCGCGTACTCTGCAATTACCACGGCACATCCAACTGTACCATATCCATCGATCCGCAAGTCCGCACAAGAGGACTCCGCAGTTCTGTCAACCAGACAAATAACAATGCGCCCGTCAAGTTCGAAGAATTCGGATCCCTCCCGACATATATTTTGATGGAGAACGCCCCTGAAATCATCGACCAAAAGAAAGCCGATAGCGCCGTTTTGGCCGAAGAAATCAAGACATCCATGGAACGCGAGACCGCAAACCTCGTTGCACTCCGCAACATCTACAAACAGTTTAACGAATCCAAGGACGACCTGTTCTGCTTTACACAAATGTTCAATAGCGTCCAGGACGCCATCAAGACGCAGTTCGACAGCACGGCAAACACCATCAAGACTATCAAGAAGGCCGGCGAGACCATCGCTGCATTCTCGAACATGTTCAAAACGCCAAATCTTGTCGGAAAAACGCAGAATCAACAAAAAAAATAGGCTTCCGAATAAATTTCAAACCAGCCAGCCCAACAAAATCCACAATAAATGACGAGAAGTAATCTGTAAATTACTTCGTTTGCTTGTTATGCCATTGAATACAAACTTTAGTTTTTATTAGATTTATCTTACATTCAATCCCGTCATAACATCAACAGGTTGGTCATTTTGAACAAGATTGCCTCATTCGCAGCAGCACTCCTATTGCTGTCACCTTGCCTGCTGTCCGCACAAAGTGCCACAGCGTCAGAAACACAAACCCCTAAAGACACATTGACGAGCCCTCAAGAAATCGTCAACAATGCCGATACGCTTGTATCCAACTTAAATGACACAACAAAAGCGATAGTTGCGGACTCGCTTCAACCAAAACCCGAAGCAAAACAATCCGTCATTGAGGCTGCAAAAGACACAAGCCTAGAACCCGTCAACAAGAACGCCCCCGAAAACACGCCAAAAGCGGCACAAAATACAGAAAGCCCAAAGCAAAAACAATTCTGGGGCGGAACCACGGCAGGTCTTATTTACAACGATTTCCACAGCACCCATTTCGGATTGAAAAACATAAAGCATAAAGGCGACTACAAAATCACCGTGAACGGCTCCGACGATCTGTTAAACAGTTTCTGGGGAATCGGATTCAGGGTCGGCATGAGCGGCTTGTACATTCCATCACCTTATTTCAGCCTTCACGGAGACCTGGCGCTAGCCCTGAGACAAGGCACCGGGAAAACAAATTTATCCGTCATACTGGCATGGCCAGACGCCGAACGAGCAAAGCAAAAATCCGATTTGAAAATTGAGTACTCCGCAACACAACTCAACATCGACATACCCATACTCGCACGAGTCTCGATACCCAATGCGATGTACTTCGAAGCAGGGCCGATGGTTTCGTTCAACGTTTATTCTAAAAGCAAAGCCGAGATTACCGATATCTTCGGAACTGAAACGTACGAAGAGAACGGCGACCTGAGCGTTGCCGAATTCGATATCGTCACGGGAGTCGGTGTTACGCAAAGTATCGGCAAATCCATGATCGATTTCGATTTACGCTTTGTCATCGGCCTTACGCGCATCAGCGACGGAAAGGATTCGCCGAAGACATGGCAAGGGCAGTTGAACGTTACTTATTGGTTTTTGTAGGGAGGGATAAGATATGCAGTTTAACAAATTAAGTTTTAAAGCTTTAATCCTGACTTTGGCAGGAATCACCTCGTCGATGGCTGCAGGAATGGCTCCGTTGACATTCGGCACTACAAGTACAGACGCCGACAACTGGAACTACCTTCTCAATTATAAAATGTGGGGTCAAACAGGAGTTTCGTTCGGCAACAGCAACAATTTCCCTAATGCTGAAGGATGGGTAGGTGCTGCTTCAGGTAGTTTGACTTCTACTGGAAACGATGCCAAAATTGCTGGCGCCGTTATCGTCGGCGGATCCATCCAAAATACCGGTAAAATGGCTTTAACGACCGGACCGGTTCGCTATGGTGGTTCTATCACTGATGGTTCAAGAGTTAGCGGCACCAAGTGCCAGGGGACAACTACAGCAGGTGCTTGCGCCGATGTCCCTTTATATAGAGAGAAATTGACTGTGCCGAAGATGACGTCTTGGCCAAGCAGCATGGGCTCTATTAATGCGAGCAATAGGAGTAGCGTCGAAATAGATGCAACATCGCAGTCCGACTTTTATTTTAGCAGCATTTCTCTTGGTGCTGAAGGCATATTAATCGTCAAGATGCCTAAAGGCGGTCGTGTTACGCGTATATTCACAAAATCGTTGAATTTGGATAACCATCCACATATTTTGGTTCAATATGAAGGAGAACAACTTCCTCGTTGTAATACGAAGGCTTCCAATTACACGTGCGGCGGCGAATACGAGGGCAACCTGCTTATCTTTGTCGATGACGACATTACTTTTAGAAACTCCGACTATACGCCGATCGATGGCACCATTATAAGTACCGGAACAATCAACATTGTCTGTAATATGACTTTTGCGGGTCAACTTATCGCAAAGAACATAACGATTGGAAACGAAGTAAAAGGCGACGGATTCCAGTTTGTTCCATTTAATGACCTTCCTGCACTGACTTTGAGTAACAAGAACGCAACTTTCCTAGAAAACAATACATGGCAAACAATCAAGATTGGCCTAGACAACGAGAGCGAAACCGATGTCACGTTCAAGTACTGCTTTGAATTTAACGACCAAGCTGTTGCAGGTTTGTATGCAGGTACGAGTGACGTCGCTCCTGCAGACGCTTCTCACGATTTCCCGGTTTGCGGAACATCAGGAGCACCCCTTACAGCGACGATTCCAAAGGGCAAACTTTATCCTTCCAAGGATATCAATATCAAGCCCTTAATCGACGGTCTTGTCGAAACCAGCTCATCGGGTGGAGAAAAACTTTGGCTTGTCATCAGTGATGTCCAAGGAGCCAAAGTCTCTACGGACAACTATGACGAATCTCGTGGAGGCTTTAACATCTTCATCACGGATGTCGACAAACTGCCTAGTGTCTCTAGTCCACTTGTCATCAACGTCAACGAAGATGCCGAGCATACATTTACAAAGGCCGAATTCAATTTCAGCCATGCGACCCAGACATTCACCTCCGTCATTATCTCGGGGCTCCCGACTGCCGGAACGCTTACATACAATGGAACGGCAGTTTCCAGAGACCAGGTCATAGATGTCGCAAATCTAGGCAAGCTCACTTACCAACCCAAGGCCAATGATTTCGGCGACAACTATGCGACGTTCAAGTACAAGGTTGTCGGCTCCGGCACAAGCGACAACACGTCCACCGAATACACGGCGACCATAAACGTAACTCCCGTCAACGACAAGCCAACCGTCGCCGACGTAACATTCACGGTAAGTGACCGAAGCCATTCCGTATCCGGCGGGCCAATTACGGTAACCGACGTTTCCAATGAAATTGGCGTGGACACCTACACTTACACCTTGGACGCGACAAGCGCCGACTATTCAGATTTCAACAGCACATTTGAAATCGTCCCGTTGAGCAACGGCAAAAAAGCAACGATCGCGGTAAAAACCGGTGCCGTCATAGATTACAGCCAAAAGAAGGAATACGTCGTCCAGACAACAGTGACAGACGACGCTTCCACGGAGACCACGAAAGTCGCGGGTTCCCTGACTTCCAACAAGTTTACGATTACAGTCAAGATAGAAGAAGAACCGGAAACAATTTCGCCCCTGACGTTCGGCAACGCAAATACGGATGTCGACAACTGGAACTATCTTATTAATTATAAAATGTGGGGTGAAACAGGAGTTTCGTTCGGCAACCACTGCAATTTCAATAATGAAGCCGGATGGATAGGGAGCGCTAAGGGCAATTTGACTTCTACCGGAAACGATGCCCAAATTGCCGGAGCCGTTATTATCGGCGGATCCATCCAAAATACCGGTAAAATGATGTTGACAACCGGACCGGTTCGTTATGGAGGTTCTATCACTGATGCTTCAAGAGTTAGCGGCACCAAATGCCAGGGGACAACTACTGCAGGTAATTGCGTCGACGTTCCTTTATATAGAGAAAAATTGACCGTGCCGAAGATGACGTCTTGGCCTTCGAATTTGAGCAATCTTACTACGCCTACTGGTGGAACATATATGTTTAATGCGCAAACAGAGTCTGCTGACTTCTATTTCAACAGCATCAACATTAGTGATGATAGTCGATTGATAATCAAGATGCCTAAAGTCGGACGTGTTACGCGTATATTCACAAAATCGTTGACTTTAGGAGTCCACCCCCATATACTAGTCCAGTACGAAGGCGAGTCAACCCCTCGTTGTAATACGAAAGTTTCCAATTACACGTGCGGCGGCGATTACGAAGGCAACCTGCTTATCTTTGTCGATGACGACATTACTTTTAGGAACTCCGACTATTTGCCGATCGATGGTACAATTATAAGTACCGGAACCATCAGTATTATCAATGATATAGCTTTTGCGGGTCAGCTCATCGCATATAACGTAATAATCGGAAACGAAGTAAGAGGTGACGGATTCCAATTTGTTCCATTTACTGACGGATCGAACACCCCAGATCCTGAACTTCCCACCGTCACGAAAGAACTTGTCATCAACGTCAACGAAGACGCCAGTCATGCATTTACGAAGGCCGAATTCAATTTCAGCCATGCAACCCAGACATTCTCCTCTGTCATCATCTCGGGGCTCCCGACCGCCGGAACGCTTACATACGATGGAACGGCCGTTTCCAAAGGCCAAAAAATTGCCGTCGCAGATCTGGGCAAGCTCGCTTACCAACCCAAGGCGAACGACTTCGGTGACAACTACGCAACTTTCAAGTACAAGGTTGTCGGTTCCGGCACAAGCGACAACACGTCTATTGAATACACTGCTACAGTTAACGTAGCTCCCGTCAACGACAAGCCAACCGTCGCCGACGTAACATTCACGATAGGCGAGCAAAGCCTTACCGTATCTGGCGGCCCCATCGAAGTAACCGACGTTTCCAATGAAAGAGAAAAGGATACATATACTTACACATTGGTGAATGTTACGGGTAGCGATTATACGGATTTCAACAGCACGTTTGAAATCGTTCCGTCGGACAACGGCAAGACGGCAACAATCAAGGTAAAAACCGGTGCCGTACTGGATTACAACCAAAAGAGCGAATACGTTGTCTATGCGACCGTCACTGATGATGCCGCAACAGAAACTTCAGTGGAAGCAGACCCATTAACATCGGCCCAGTTCAAGATTACAGTCAAAATAAGCGATGAACCTGAAATCATCGTACAAAAAAGCAAGATTTTGCCCCTGACATTCGGGTCCAGCAACGGCACCGATGAAAACGACAACTGGAACTACCTTCTCAATTATAAAATATGGGGCCAAACAGGAGTTTCGTTCGGCAACAACAACAGTTTCCCTAATGCTGAAGGATGGGTAGGTGCTGCTTCAGGTAGTTTGACTTCTACTGGAAACGATGCCAAAATTGCTGGTGCCATTATCGTCGGCGGATCCATCCAGAATACCGGCAGAATGGCTTTAACGACCGGACCAGTTCGCTATGGTGGTTCTATCTCTGATGGTTCAAGAGTTAGCGGCACCAAGTGCCAGGGGACAACTACAGCAGGTGATTGCGCCGACGTCCCCCTGTACAGAACAAAACTAACTGTACCAACGATGACGTCCTGGCCGGGCAGCATGGGCTCTATTAGTGTGAGCAATCAAAGTTCCCGCGAAATTGATGCAACATCGCAGTCTGATTTTTATTTTAACAGTATTTCTCTTGGTACTGAAAGCCAGTTGATTGTCAGGATGCCTAAAGGCGGTCGTGTTACGCGCATATTTACAAAATCGTTGACATTGGATAACCATCCCCACATCCTTGTTCAATATGAAGGTGAACAGCTTCCTCGTTGCAATACGAAGTCGTCCAATTATACGTGCAACGACGAATACGAGGGCAACCTGCTTATCTTTGTCGATGACGACATTACTTTTAGAAATGCCGACTATTCGCCAATCGATGGTACTATTATAAGTACAGGAACAATCAACATTGTCTGTAATATGGCTTTTGCGGGTCAACTTATCGCAAAGAACATAATGATTGGAAACGAAGTAAAAGGTGACGGATTCCAGTTTGTTCCTTTTAAAGAACTCCCTGCACTGACTTTAAGTAACAAGAACGCAACATTCCCGGAAAGCGATAAATGGGAAACAATCAAGATTGGCCTAGACAACGTGAGCGAAACCGATGTCACGTTCAAGTACTGTTTTGAATTTAACAATCAAGCGGTTTCCGGTTTGTATGCAGGTACGAGTGACGTCACTCCATCAAACGCTTCTCTCGATTTCCCGGTTTGCGGAACATCAGGAGCACTCCTTACAGCGACGATTCCAAAAGGCCAAATTTATCCTTCCAAGGATATCAATATCAAGCCCTTAATTGATGGCCTTATCGAAACCAGCTCATCGGGCGGAGAAAAGCTTTGGCTTGTCATCAGTGATGTCCATGGAGCTATAGTCTCTACGGACAACTATGACGAATCTCGTGGAGGCTTTAACATCTTCATCACGGATGTCGACAAACAGCCCACTGTCTCTAGTGAACTTGTCATAAAGATGAATGAAGATTCCGAGCATAAGTTTACATCTAGTGAATTCAACTTCGTACATTCTACAAGAACGTTTGCCTCCGTCATCATCTCGGGTCTCCCGACTGCCGGAACGCTCACATACGATGAAACAGCCGTTTCCAAAGATCAAGTCATTGATGTCGCGGATCTTGGCAAACTCGCTTACCAACCCAAGACCAATGAATTCGGCAATGGTTACGCAACATTCAAGTACAAGGTTGTCGGTTCCGGCACAGGCGACAATACGTCCATGGAATACACGGCGACCGTAAACGTAATTCCGGTCAATGACAAACCGACCGTCGCCGACGCAATATTCACGGTGAACGAGCTGGATCATTCTGTGACTGGCGACCCCATCACAGTGACCGACGTTTCCAACGAAAGGAGCAAGGATACTTACACCTATACGTTAGTGAATGTTACGGGCAGCGACTACACGGATTTCAACAGCACGTTCGAAATTGTCAAGCAGAGCGACCAAAATGCAACAATCAAGGTAAAATCAGGCGCCGTCATAGATTACATCCAAAAGAAGGAATACGTCGTCTATGCGACGGTCAAGGACAACGCCTCCACAGAAACATCCGTAGTGGAAGGCCCGCTTACTTCTGAACAGTTCAAGATTACAGTCAAAATCCAGAACGAAAACGACAACCCGGTCATTAACGACCAAACCTTTACGATTGCTGAAAAGAATACCGATGGAACGGATTGGCCGAGCGGCAAGACAATCGGGAATGTCTCCGCATCCGACCCTGATGGCGACGGATTGTCCTTTACCGTAGTTACAACCGATGTTCCGTTCAAGTTCAACAATAGCACCAAAGAACTTGTCGTGACAGACGGAAGCGTTCTCGATTTCGAAACGAAAACAGCTTGGACATTCACGGTTAAAGTGGAAGATGGCCAAGGAGGCAACGCCACGGCACAAATTACCGTAAACATCGAAGACGTTCAGGAACCTGAGATTTATGTGAACAATGAAGGTGCTACAGTCATAAGCGGAAACGCATCGGCGGGTACGGTCATCGAAAACGTCACAGAAAACAACGATGAAGACACTCAGGCCCAGCTAAATGAAATCACCAGTGCAATTGCTTATGCTGTCAGCGAAGGCACCACGGCAAACGCTACAGAATACTTCGACATCGACGAGCACGGCACCATTACAGCGAAGGAAGAACTCGTATTCGAAGCTCTATACACCGGAGAAGATAATCCAGGCAACGAATTCACGTTTGTCATCACCGCATCAGGAACAAATTCAAAAGACGAACCTGTTTCGACCAATATCACCAAGAAAATTATCGTCACCGATGTCAACGAAGAACCTGTAATTAAAACGGAAGAACCCATTGATGTTCCCGAAACAGCGTTAAGCAACGGCGAAGTTGTCGGCAAAATCGATGCAATAGATCCAGATAGTTGCTCGTTCAATCCTAACTACGCATGTAGAGAAGGCACCCATCCTCAAGGTTTCAATAAGTTAACCTATACAATCGATGAAATCCTCGAAGTTGACGGAAGCACAGATTTCCCATTTGAAATCGATCCCAATACAGGTGTTATCACATTCCGCCAAGGCCCAAGCCTTATAAGGCAATACAGATACAACTATAATACCGCAATAGTCCGCCGGGTGAACGAACCCAACAACACAAGGCAAAGGCGATATGAATTCATCGTCAAGGTGACGGACGGTTCAACAGATCCAAGAAATCCGCCCAAATCCGTAAAGAAGAAAATTGTTATCAACATTACTGAGACTGCACATATATCATCAAGCAGTTCCGGTACTTCTACGTCTAGCTCTAGCGAAGTTTCGTCCAGCAGCGTGATTGTATCTTCGTCATCCAGCGCAGAAACAATTACGTCTAGCGGCTCCGTCAAGCCGGCGTCCAGTTCCGCTACGGTTGTTTCCAGCAGCGCAAACAAGCCAGAGTCTAGCTCCGCTACGATTGTTTCCAGCAGCGCAAATAAGCCAGAGTCTAGCTCCGCTACGGTCGCTTCCAGCAGCTCTAACAAGCCGGAATCCAGCTCCGCTACGGTTGTTTCCAGCAGCGCAAACAAGCCGGCGTCCAGTTCCGCTACGATTGCTTCCAGCAGCGCAAACAAGCCTGCGTCCAGCTCCGCTACGGTCACTTCCAGCAGCTCTAACAAGCCGGAATCCAGCTCCGCTACGATAGCCTCCAGCAGCGCAAACAAGCCGGAGTCCAGTTCCGCTACGGTTGTTTCCAGCAGCGCAAACAAGCCTGCGTCTAGCTCTAGCAATAAAGAAGTCAAATCCAGTTCTAGCATAACTGTGTCAAGCAATTCCGCAGGCAAAAAGTCCAGCAGCTCCGTCTCGAAACCCAATTCATCGAGCAGCGGAATCGCTCCGAACTCTTCAAGTTCCCGCAAGACATCCTCGTCATCCAAGACGCAATCGTCTAGCAGTTCCAAGGAAACTGGAACGGACAAATCCAGCAGTTCTCACAAACCCAATTCCAGCGCCTCCTCGTCCAATTCCAATAACGATGGTTATGACACCCCGACATTCTATGTCAGGATGACCGGCGCGTTCGAATTCGAAATTGTCATGGACGAATCCTTGCCAAGTATCGCCAAACAATACGCGGTCATGGACATGAAGGGTCAAGTGATTTGTATCGGCGAATTGAATAATAAAAACGCTCATGTAAAGGTACCGACATCCGGCGCATACATCGTCAGAATCGGTCTCGGCTACAGACGCGTGAACGTTAGATAAAGCAAAAGTCCCGCTCTAAGAACGGGATTTTTTGTAAATATTTCCGCTCCGTTATCAGCAACATTCCCAATAATTGCCTATATTGAGGGCGTGAACCTAATCCTTCTCTGGACAGCGCTCGCCTTAATTTGGCTAATCTGCATCTGCATGACTAAAAAAGGTCGTGCAGTTATTCGTATTCTTTGGAGAAGTTTTAAAGTCAAGTTCACCATCATCGCATGGGTTCTTGGAATTGCAGCCATAGCGACCGCCTACGCGACGCATCCCGAAGAAGAACCTCGCCCCACCATCAACGAGCAACAGGAATACCAGAAGTACACCACATCCGCTATTCAAAAACTCTGCGACCAAGGCGAACTCATCATCGACATGAACTGCAACCTCGACAGCGCCGCGCCAGAACTCGCTTATATCATCCCCACCATCATCAACAACTACAACCTGATTGTCACACGCCCCACAACGCCCATTCTTGAATCTATCAAGGACACGCTCCAAATCAAGATGATTGGCTACAAGAAATTCAAGAATAGAGGAATCCGTCTCACAAAAGCGCTACAACGCGATCTCGGCATCCGTTACGATATCGACATCATTTCCGAAGATACCGACCACACGTTAATAATCACATACAACGGAAAGCGCTGGGACAGTGAACATCTTTGCAATCTCCCCGTTCTTGAAGCTTGTCTCCGGGAACGCACGGATCCGGCCGTCCTCATGTCCATCATCCACCACACTTCCGGATTCCAGATGAACTATCAGGGCAAAAACAACACGTCCGGGCTCTTGGCGCTCGATACCGGCAAAGGTTTAGAACAAATCGATATCGGCGCCCGTCGCCTCAAAAAAGTTCTTGCGACATCACCCACGCTCGCCGACGCTGTCGCACAATTCTATCCCGACGCAGAACACCGCAACCGCTTCGAAAACTGGCGCAAGGACCCACAAAAGCATTACTGGGTCGGTCAAGTACTCACGGATATTCAATATTACCGTAGCAACGGCATGACGCTCACCCCGCGCAAACGCTCGGAACCACAAAACTAGTCTAACTTATACTTATCTTTCGCGGCTTCGAGTTCGGCGCTAGCCTTTTCCCAGGCGGCGTAAAGTTCTTCAGTCAGCTTTTTGTTGTCGTCCATGTCTTTCGCGATAGCGGTAATGGCATTGCCGTCACCCGATTCCGAAGCGGCCACAAGTTTCGCTTCGAGTTCGCCACCGATGGCTTCGGCCTTCGCAATTTCGGCTTCGAGGCGTGCAACTTCTTTTTCGAGCGGCTTGATGACCTTGCTACGTTCAGCGATGTAGTCGGCACGCGCTCTGCGGTCTTCCTTTGTACGTGGCGTCGAACTTACAGGCTTATCGTCCGTCACGTCGATATTCGAGACCTTGATATTTGCGGAGTTCGCGCCGCCCGGTTTCTTTTCAGATGCCCAGCCCACCTTTTCAAGGAAGTCGGCGTAGCTACCTTCGAACACGCGGCACTTGCCGCCATCAAAAACAATCAAACGGTTCGCAAAAGCGTGCAGCAGTTCTTCGTCATGCGTCACGACAAGAGCCGTACCTTCGTAATCTTCAAGCGCATCAATCAAGCTCTCGATGCTTTCCATGTCCAAGTGGTTCGTCGGTTCGTCGAGCAAGAGCATGTTACTCTCGTTCGCCAAAATCTTGCCCAACAGCACACGGCTGCGTTCACCACCCGAAAGCACCTTGATTTTCTTCATGGCGTTATCGCCACTGAACATCATCACGCCCGCAAGGCTACGTGCACGGCTCTTCTGCGACACATCCGCAATCGCCGTCGCAATCTCTTCTTCGACCGTATTTTCAAGATTCAGGCGGTTGATATTCGTCTGTCCAAAGTAATTTATCTTGAGGTTCGGATTGTAATTGATCGTCCCCTGAGTCGGTTCAATTTCCTTTGCAATCAAATTCAAGAGCGTCGTTTTACCGCGACCGTTCGGACCGATAATCGCAATGCGGTCGCCCTTGAACACTTCCATTTCGAGGTCAGAAATCAGCTCCGGACCAAACTTTTGCGCAGCCCCGCCGCCATTCTCGTCACGGATCGGGTACGCAAAATGCAGCCCGTGAATCTGGAGCATACGCTTGCCCGGGAACTCCGCTTCCTTAAAACTAAAATCCAAATTGCGTTCATGCGTGAGGCGTTCGCCTGTCGCAAGTTTTGCCGCCGCCTTAATCTTTGACTGCACCATCGCAGCCTTTGCCGCTTTGTAGCGGAAACGTTCGATGACACGTTCGAGCTGCTCCTTTTTACGTTGCTCGTTTTCTTGCGTGCGCATCGCCACTTCTTCTTCTTCGGCAATCGTCTCGCGCAGCTTTTCGACAGAGCCCTTGACTTTACGCATCTTGTGGCGATGAATCCCCACCGTATGCGTGCAGACCTCGTCCATAAAGTGGTGGTCATGCGTAATCAAGAGCACTTCGCCCTTCCATGCGCGCAAAAAGCGGCTAAGCCAACGCATGGAGACAATGTCCAAGTAATTCGTCGGTTCGTCGAGCAAAAGCATGTCCGGTTCGCTCGCCAGGACCTTCGCCAAATTCAGACGGATCTGGAAACCGCCCGACAAGAGCATCGGGCTCTTATGCATCGATTCTTCGTCAAAACCAAGACCGAACAAAATTGCCTCGACCTTATGCTCTTCGAGCCAGCCGTCCTCATTCACCTTCAGCACGCTGCACGCCTCTTCGTGAACCGTCGGGTGCGTGAACTTGATATGCTGCTGCAAATAGCCAATCGTATAACCCTTCGGGATGTCGATGTTACCGCCATCAATACATTCCTGCCCAAGAATCATCTTGAAAAGCGTCGATTTACCGCAACCGTTGCGACCGACAAGGCCAACGCGTTCGTGGTTTGCCACAAGCATGCTCGCATTGTCCAAAAGGACCTGCATGCCAAAAGACTTGGAAACGTTCTGAATTTGAATCACGAGACCAAAAATAGATTTTTAAGAGAAGCAAGGAGCTTGACAGTAATTTCTTTTTTTTACATTTAAAACGGTGTAATAAAATTGTAATATCGGAAACACTGTTTTGACAGCACCAACAGGATAATCCGAATAAGGAGTTGCAATGAAAAAAACGATGGGTATGTGTTTCATCCTGTTACTTTGCACAGGAACAACCACAATATTTGCCGCCGAAGAGGATTTAAGACATGTCGTTTACGAAACGATAACAGGTCAAATCGCACTTGATACAAATATAGCCCGAGGGACATCCATATCAAACATCCATATTATAGACTGGCAAAAATTAGGAGTTCCTGCAACGACAGTAAATACTCAGTATAAATTCCGTTTTCACAGAATTGGAGAATCAGGCGACGAATATGTCGATCCAGAAGCAAAAATTACAGTGGGTGATTCCGTTCATTACAGGGCCGAAATGACGGACACTTTATATAAAGTCGATTTCTATGACGATTCTCACTTTAACACAGAAGAACTAAAGAGCACATGGGGCAGCACACGCGCTCCAGTCGAGCCTCCTAAAACGCCGTACCACAAAGGACTCATCTTTGACGGTTGGGACGCAGATCTCACTAAACTAAAAGAACCAACAACCGTGCACGCTACATATAAAATAGCACCTAATGTTAAATTCAACTTCAAGGTATCTGGCTACGATTTTGGAAAAACTATAGATGACCTCAAAATTGAATCGCCAAACAAGTATTTCAAGATGACGAATACTCTAACGAATATATATGGCGAAGAAATTACATTTGACAAAGAAAGCCTATATGATAGGTTTAGAGTCAATATAAACTTGTCTGTAGAGACAGCTGATGATAGTTTAGTCAATATTTGGAATTTCATGAACCATTATTCGATTAAATATGGCAGACCACAAGTTTTTGTGAATAACAAAGAAAGGGATTTTTTACCAACCTCCACTGATTACTCAACAGGAAATATCGCCTATACCATTTTCAAGATTGAATTCTATGACTACGACGGAACCTTGTTAAAGCAAGAACTTGTAGCAGATGGTGGTTCAGCGACACCCCCGAAAGACCCCTCCCGTAAGGGCCTGGTATTCAAAGGATGGAATGTGGAGTTTGACAGCGTTACAGCTCCGGGATCTTCATGGGCAGAATACGAAGTCAAGAAGGTTCCCGAATATGCGTTTACAGTGACTGGCTTTGAACCAGGGAAGTCTGCAAAGGATATCAAAATAAAAACGCCAAACAACTGTTTCACCTCGTCCGTCAAATCAATTACATTGGACGGCAATAAAATTAGCGGCGCCATCAAAGAAAGCGGTGATTATGCGCTGTTTTTAAATGTGGCTATTGCCGATACGGGAGCCTGTGCCGATGATAGCTTGGTCAACGTGGCCAAAGTCCTGGGTTCCGGCACCACTCTCAACAACGCCTTCTCCTTAAATGGAATCAAAGCAAATGGAAAAGACGGCATTTATTATGATGGGAATGAAAAAGAGGGACAATTTATTTACTCTAAGACATTTACAGCAGAAGAATCTAGTTCCAGTTCTGTAAAATCCAGCAGTTCCTCGGCCAAGTCCAGTTCCAGCGTCAAGGCAAATTCAAGCTCCAGTGCAAAAGCCAAGTCGAGTTCAAGTTCTGGCAAAGCCAAGTCCAGTTCCAGCAACAAGACCAAGGACGCTTTGCCAGCATACGCCCAGATACCGCATTTCACTTTGACGACTGTCGGTCGCGACATCCAAGTTGCAGGTGTCCGCATTGGCAGCGCTTATGAAGTGTTCGACTTGCAAGGCCATGTCATTGTCAAAGGCCGTACGAACGCCGCAAACTTCAACTTGACAATGAATCACGCAGGCATATACCTCGTGAAAATTGGCAACCAAGCGCAAAAAGTCCAAGTCAAATAATACATCAGAAACATTGTAAATAAAAAGTGCGGGCGAAATTCGTTTCGCCCGTATCTTATTGCTATTCAACAATTTACGTCTTTTTGTGACAGATATCAAGTTGTTGATAGAATGTTCATTTCTTGCTGTGGCGGCGAATACCCAAAGTAAACGTGTCCTCGGACTTTCCGACTAAATCCTTGTCCGAGAAAATCTTGAACTTGAGTTTGGCGATATAGGCTCCCGTCCCGACAAAACGTCCCTTGTTGCTGCGGGCATCCCACATCAAGAACACGTTACCCGGATTCTCCACGCAGTCCGTGCCGAATATCGACTTGTCGTTGCAAGCCACAACACCGCTATTCGAATTGACGAACTGTCCGAGAGTCGAGAAGTATTCCACAGTCCACTTGATCATCACCTTTGAAAGCACAACGTCCCTGCTCTCATCCGAGCTCAGCAGCAACGATTTGCCGACTTCGCTCAAGTCAAACGAAATTAGTTCGCCCGGGAGCCCCGTCTCGGCAATGATGTCTTCGATTTTCTTCGACACGTCAACACGGACAGGCGCAACATCGTCCTTGTACGGCCACGTTTCCGGAGTCCAGTTTGCAGGATCGATGCCGACAACATTCGGAGTTTCCAAGCCCACGCGCTGTTCACCTTCGATGCGACGCCACGGATTGTTCACATGCGGTACATTCCCGTTCAAGTCCGGCACCACCCCAGGAATCAATCGCACCATAAAGCCCACTTCCGGGAGTATCGTATTGTCGTTCTTCTGGAAGAGCACGTCATAGTAGTTGCTGTTCTTGCTCGGCACAAAAGACACGACTGACAAGAGCGACGGATCCACCAATTCTCCGGCCTTGTCCTTGAATTCAAGGAACTGCATACCGTTGAGAGAGCCCGCCTGCACCGCCTCGCTGATATAAACCGTCAGCTTGTTGACGTTATCTGAAACCGGCTTCACAATCGGCTTATCGACAAGGATTGCCCCAATGCGGTCTTCAATCGCAAGGCCGTCCAAACCAAGCTGCGTCATTTGCCCAGTCTGCTTGTCCATATAGGTATAATGATACCTGAAGGACCCTTGGTACAAATCCTTCGCACCTCCCGTAAAGACTTTATCCAACAAACTGTCGGCACTGATGGCCAATTTCTGCTCGTTCTCCCTCAACTGCGCAACCGCTTCTGCCGATGCAACCGTATGCCAGTCGTCGCTGCCAAAAGACCACGCAATCGTATCCGGAATAGTCTCGTCGAATGCCTTGTTGAATACAATGGCAATGCTATCGAGCACGCCATCGCCGTTACGGTCAAACGCCTCGCCCAGATTCGCAAACGGCACGGGCGGTTCCTTGAAGTGGATGTTTTTCCACACAATAGAGTTCGCCACCCCGCTTCCAGAAACTTCAAAACTTGCATTCGTCACCGAGGAATCCCCGACAACATAGAACTTGATGGTTCCTGTCGAATCGGTAATTAGCTTGTTCGTTCTCTGCTTTTTCTCGTCCAAGAAACTTATCGGGAACGAAGTCTTCAAATCCAAGACCGCAAAACAGTCCTTGCAGAGATTTGCAATGTAGAACACGCCCACCTGCAAGGGCACCGTATCCGGGTACGCCACATGCGTAAGGAGAGTGTCGTTTGCACTGCCGTCAAGCGGGAGTCCGCGCAAGCTTATTCCCGTTGGGTCAAACACCTTGCCCGGTTCCGCCCCGTTAAACACGTCGATAAACGCAATATCCGGAAGCGGATACGCCGGCACCGTGAAATAAACTTCGCTAGACTGCGTCGGATCGCTCGCCAAGGAGAACTGCAACATGTAAGAACCCGGCGCCAAGGAGCGGTTACGCACAATCGCGACGGTATCAATCACGAATCCCGCCATGTTCGCATCAATTTCGATTCCCGCAATAGTTCCCGGCAGAACTTCCATACCGTCCGACGGAATCCTTTCGTCATCGCCGAACAACACAAAGAAGGACTGCGCCAGCGTCGTATCAATATGCGATGTACTCGACACGTCGCAGCTGATGGATTCATCCATGAGCAACTGCAAAATGGAATACTTGATTGTTCCATCGGTCGTCGGCTCTTCCACCGGATAATACGTTTTCTGCGTCTGCAAGTTGATGGAGGTACGCATCTTGAAGTTCGAACCCGTCGCATTGCGTTCCGAGAAGAATATGTGGAACGGATATTCGCGGCCTTCGATAAGCTTCAACGACGGATCGTTCTGCCCTATCGTATCCAAGTTCACGCCACCCTCGACAGGGCTATGGCACCCACCAATATCCACAACAAGACGGTTGTTGATAAAGACCCATACGTCATCGTCCCCGCGGAATTCAAAGTACTGGCCTTTCACGTACTTGAACTGCGCAGAAACTTTCATTGCAAAGCTGTAATTGTGACGGCAGCCGCTTATTTCCCAGTCGAACTTCGGATTGGGAATCGTCCCCGCAGAGTCGAGATACTTGAAATCGTCAATCGGATAGAATCCCGGATTGATGGTATCGTTGCAATTGCCTTCCTCGTTCGTGAAATCCGCCTGCCAAAAACCTTCTTCGTCCAATGACAAACTAATATCGCGGCAAACGCCGTTCTTGTATTCCCTGCCAGCAGCATCCTTCGCCACCACCTGCGGAATAAACCACTTCTCTATTTCATGGGCGGCCGAGCACTGGTTCCACGGATAAACTAGCGAGTCCACGCGGGCAGGGAGCCCATTCACAAGCGTATCCTGCACCATGCCAAGCACATGGCCACCACAAGTTTTCAGAGAATCAAGTTGTCCGTTCTGGTTAAGGCCCATAACGGTCGTATAGCGGTTTCCGTTATAGATGTTGCCAAAATCGACATCGATGCTATCGTCATAAGATTCTCCCGCCCAATCCACGACGAGCGCCGAAATCTTGAGTGACGGGCAAATCCCGAGAATTCCAGGATAACTCGAAGAATCGCTCGGTTCGTAACCACGCTTCGGGTTCGGATAAATCCAGACGGTATCATGCAAGGCCATCAAGGAATCCAGCGCAACCAGCGAATCCAGATTTTCCTGTTCAGCAACAATTCCCCTGCCGCCATAGCGTTCCATGCCAAAACTCTGCTTGAAGTAAACCCTCCAATCGTCCGTATGCTTATAGACCGTACCGGTGTACCATCCACACGTGTCTTTTAACGGGCCCATCTTGACAATGTCACCCGTCGATTCGACAATCATGGATGGCGACATGTTTTCCCACGGACTCTTCAAACGGACCACCTTGGGTTCCGGCGGGTAAAACGCCAAATCGAAATCGCCAAGCGAGGTCGATGTATAGAACCAGGTCTCGTAAATACCGGCCGGGAAGAAATCAGATGCACGCGGGCGGGAACGGTCTTCAAAATACGGATGCTGAGGCCAGTCGTTCTTGCCACGCAAAATCTGAACAGTCGCACCCTGGGAATTCCATTGCGACGACCCCACGAGAGAATCCGCGAAATCGATGTGGCGCCAATATTTGTATTCGCCCTCGGCGCTGAGTCCCGTCGGTTCGTTCATGATGTTGTTGTCAATCTTGAGAAAGAACGTGCTGTCGCGATAAGTCGAGTTCGTCCGCCACGGATGGTAAATATGCAAACGGCGGGTCGCGTCAAAACATTCGCCGGTCGTCCCGATTTCAAGCGACGCCTTCGGGAAATCAACCGTTCCATCTACAAACAGCGTATCTTGCGACTGGATGATTCCCGAGAAATCGACCGAAGAATCCTTGTTTGCAGGCACAACATACCACGGAGCCTTGTAACGCACAAAATGGGCCGTCAAAAGCGGGTTCGATTCAACCATCGAAGGAGTCAGCGCACCGAAAAACCAACCGCATTTGCTCTTGTCCCCCTCGTTAAAACGCATCAGCACGGAATCCGCCCCGAAAATCATCTGCGGAAGCACCTTGTTGCCCCACGGACTCTTGAACCAGACAATCTTGGAACCCGGAGCCATGAACGACTTCCTGTAGGACTTGTCTCTCGTGTCCGTATAAAGCCAGATTTCCGTCTCGGTGCCGAAAAACGCGGTTATCCTAGTCTTTCCGCCCTGCGTCCACGAAACGCAATTATTGTTATTGTAGTTGTAGTCGTCCGTATTGGGGCAGGCCCTGAATTCGAAATCTTCCCAATCCTGAAAGTTTGCAACCGTCTTGCCCGTCCAGGTATAGACATACCAGTCATCGCCCTCGCTTTTCATCATCGTCCTGGAATTAGCGCCAAAACCCGGATTGTAATCCGTCACGCCACCGATAATATGCGGAGTATAACCAGAAGAAGTAGCGTCCTCGCGGAACGGGGACTGCAAATGAATCGTCAAATCCGCCCATGCAGATACGACAAAAAGCAATGGAGCGACAATACCCAAACAACAGTGTTTCATTCAACACCCTCTTAATTTAGCCCACACTTTAACATAAAAGATATATTCTAGTCTTAGGAATTCAAAACACCATAAGGAAAAAAAATTGTTTTTTTCCTTAGCTATAAACAAAGAATCCCGGCACATAGGCCGGGACATTAAAAGCACAAGCGAACTCTCGCGAACTTATTTAATCTTCTGGATACCGGCCTCGTACTTTTCGTTACGGCGGATACCGAACGTGAACGTTTCCTCGCCCTTGCCCACGACTTCATTGTTCGTGAAGATCTTGAACTTGAACTTTGCGATATAGACGCCCGTTCCGACAATTCTGCCCTTGTCGCTCATGGCGTTCCATTCGAAGAACATATTGCCGGAATTCTGGATGCAATCCGTACCGAATATGGCCTTGTCGTTGCAGCTAAATTCGCCTTTAATCCAGTTCACGTAGTGACCCAGGTTCGTAAAGAATTCAATATCCCAAGCCACCTTGACCTTGCTCAGGATTTCATCCCTGCTGGCCTTGTCAGCACCAAGCAACTGCGTCGTTGCGTAATCGTTCAGCTGGAACTTCACGAGAACGCCCGGCATGCCCTTTTCCTGGATGATTTCCTTGAGAGTCAAGTTTTCATCGACGCGGACGGGAACCACATCAGTAGTGTCACCACCGAGCCACGGATTATTATCATCGAACATACCAGGCTTGATTGTAACGACCTTCGGAAGTTCCGTTGCAAGGGGCTGTTCACCTTCGATGCGACGCCACGGATTATCCTTATGCGGCGTATTGCCATTCAAATCCGGCAAAACACCAGGAATCAGACGAATCTTGAAACCCACTTCCGGGATAATGAGATTGTCGTCCTTTCTGAAGAGCAAGTCGTAATAGTCGCTTTCACCAGTCGGATCGATAGACGTGAGCTTATAGGTCGACGGGTCCACTAATTTGTCGTTCTTGTCTTTCAGTTCAATAAACCGGATAGATTCAAGGTTCTTGGCATCGCAGCTTTCAGAAAGCTTGATAGTCACCTTGACCACGTTATCCGAAACAATCTTGAGCATCGGCTTTTCAAGGATAATGGCACCGATCTTTTCCTGAATCTTCGTAAACAGCGTCTCGGATTCCTGAGTCGAACCGGTAGCTTCATCCAAGTAGATGTAGTGATAACGGAAACTGCCTTCCACCGTTGTTTTTACGGCACCGGTCAAGACAGAATCGATCAAGCTATCAGCCTTAATGACAACCGTAGAATCGTTGGCAATCAGCTTCGTAATATCTTCAAGAGAATTGAACTCATGCCAATCCTTGCTGCCAAAAGTCCATGCCAAAGCATCCAAATCGTGTTCGACAAACGCATTGTATTCGAACGGCACATAAATGCTGTCCGGCACGCCATCGCCATTGCGGTCGTAAATGTAGCCCGTCTTTGCCAGAGGCACTTCCGGATCCTTGAAGTTGATGTTCCCCCACTGGAGCGTATTCTTGACACCGCTAATGCCGACAACACCGAACGATGCGCCCTTCAAAGCGGCTTCGCCTACCACATAGAACCGGGCACGTCCCGTCTCATCCGTTTCAATGGTGTTGATTTGCTGTTCCATTTCATTATAGAACTTCAGATACGGGCTGCTAGGATTCAAATCCAGCTGGACAAAGCAGTCAGTACAAATTTCACCCATGTACGTGACCATGATTTCAAGATACGTCATTTCAGGGTAGCGCACATGCGTCATCAGCGTATCGTTCTGTCCAACGACAATCTTCTCGCCACGGAGCGTCTTGTTCGTCGGGTCGAATGTTTTCAACTTGCCGTCAGACGACGGATTGAACACGTCAACAAAAGCAATTTCCGGAGTCGGATATTCAGGAACCGTAAATTCATATGCATCGTTCAAGCCCATGTCGCTTTCCAAGTAGTAAAGCAACACATACGTTCCGGGATTCAACGAACGCTGCTTGACAATTTCGTCAATGTTGATTTCAAAGCTGGACTTGTCCTCGTTGATAAGGATACCGCCCATATTGAGCCCAACACCGAGTTCCCTAGCCTCGGAAAGATTTCCGCCATCGAGATAGAATATGGACGGAGCGTCCGTTGTATCCACCTGACCTTTGACGCGCGGATCACAACTGATTGCCTCAGCATCCATCTTAAGCTTAAGGACACCCGTTATAAGCTTCTTATTGGAATCGTCGATGAGCGGGATGTAGGTATTCAGTTTCTGCAAGTTGATGGAGGTACGCATCTTGAAGTTCGATTCCGATGCATTACGTTCCGCATAGAAAATATGGAACGGATATTCACGACCTTCCTTCAAGGCGAGAGTTGGATCATTTTGACCAATCGTATCAAGGTCAACAGCGCCTTCCACTCTTTCATGGACACCGCCGATATCCACGACAAGTCTGTTATTGATATAGACCCACACGTCATCGTCACCACGGAACTCAAAGTATTGGCCCTTTACGTACTTGAAGCTTGCAGAAACAGACATTGCATAACTATAGTTGTGCTTGCAGGTATCAAGGCCTTTAGCCCTAGTCCAAGCGGTAACATTCCAGTCGAATTTCGGATTCTTAATAGTCTTTGCGGCATCAAGATATTCAAAGTCGTCCAGCGGGAAAAATCCCGGACTTACAGGATCGTTGCAGTCGCCCGATTCATTCGAGTAGTCCGCATACCAAAAACCTTCCTCATCAAGCTTGAGATCAATATCCAAGCACTTGGAGTTTGTGTATTCCGTACCGGCAGCATCCCTAGCCACCACCTGCGGAACAAACCACTTTTCGATTTCGTGGGCAGCAGCGCACTTGTTCCAAGGATATTTCGTGGAATCCACGCGAGCAGGACGCCCATTGACTAGCGTTGACTGGACCATCCCCGTTACAGCTCCAGCGCTGCAGCTACTATCACGACCAACTCTCGTATATCTGTTACCGCTATAGACATCACCAAAGTCCACGTCGATACTGTCGTGGAAAGCTTCGCCAGCCCAGTCCAGAAGCATCGCAGAAATCTTCATGGATGGACATTCGCCGAGCCGCCCCGCAGGATACACGGCAGAAGCTTCCGGACGGCTGTAATTCTTGTTCTTGTCAGATGGATAAACATAAACCGTATCGTGCTTGCTCATCAAAGAATCCAAATCGATGAGTATTTCCACATCGTTCCCTTCTCTGACAACTCCTTCCATGGCATATTTTTCAAGTCCGAAGCTCTGCTTGAAATAAATCTTCCAATTGTCGGCATGCTTGTAATATGTACCCTCGAACCAACCGCAGGTATCCTTCGAGAATGTCGACATCCTCACGACATCATTGTTGGCATCAACAACAAACGAAGTCGGAGTGTTCTTCCATGGGCTCAACAAACGAACAACTTTGCGTTCCAACTGAGCAAAGGAAAGATCTAATTCTTCCATTTTGGAACTTGTAAAGAGCCAAGCCTCATAAACACCAGACGGGAAAAGTGAACTTGCTACCGGACGATTCTTTTCGCTAAAATAGTTTATCTGTATATTTTCCTTGAAACTACGAGTAATCTGCACCTTTGCATCGGCAGATTTCCACGCCGCAGATGACACAAGCGAATCAGGGAATGTTACTGAAAGCCAATGATTGTAGCCCTTGTCAAATGCAAGTCCCTTCGTGGTGTCCCTCAACACGCCGTCAATAGTTACGTAAACAGTGCTATCGCGATAAACGCTGTTGTTACGCCACGGATTATAGACATGCAAAGTACGGTTCTTGTCAAAGCACTGTCCGACCGTGCCAATCTTATTGCTAACGGAAGGTGTTGCCAAGGTTCCATCCACATAAACGGCAGCCTTCTTCAACGCATTTTCCAAATCGACAATCTCTTTTTTGTCTGCGGGAACAGTAATCCAAGGTGCAGTGAATTGAGTAAAGTGCGCCGTACGCAATACATATTTATCCAAAACTTCTTGAGAAAGGCCAGCATAGAACCAACCGCACTGTTCAGGATCATCCGTAAAGTGCATCAAGATAGTATCTTGTTCGAAAATCATCTGCGGGAGGACTTTATTGCTCCACGGACTCTTGAACCACACCATCTTTGAACCCGGTGCCGCAAAAGTCCTTGTGAACGTACCCGCTGTAGCATCCGTATAAATCCAAACTTCCTTGTCGCCTTCGAACAAATCACTGACATTATAAGTAATGCCATCTCCAAAATCGACACAAGTAGTAGCATCAGCCGCAGTAGCCGGACAGCCCTTAATAGAGAATGTATCAGAAGCCTTGTAGTCCGAAAGTGATTTTTTCAAGGTAATAGAATACCAGTCATCGCTATCCGACTTCATGACCGTAGAAGAAGTCGCTGCCACATCAGGTGTTGCGGAATTAAGCGTAAGATGGGGAACTGTACCTGCACCAAAAGGAGACTGTACGTGAACAGTCAAATCAGCGAAAGCCGATGACGCAAAAGCGCCCAAAACACAAAAAGCAAAACACAGGTGTCTCATACAACACTTACCTTTAAATTATTCCACACCCGCAAATGTAAAAATACATCTTTTTTATGTAAAAAAACAAAAATATTAAAAAAAAATTAAAACTTTTTTAAAAAAATTATGTATAAGAATTTCGTTTTACAAAAAGGCGAAAAATCCCCCAAAAATACACCAAAAAGAAGGGTCTTCGCGTTTCAAACAAAGGCATAAGAACAAAGAAACATCATTTATTCGTTTGTATATAGTAGATAGTGACAGTAGGCGGTATTGTGTAAGTCTAAAGCCGCAACCACAGTCATCCTGGAACCGTGTATTTTCGGGACTAAGGCGAAGGGGGACGTATCCGCAAGAGATGTCTCCATTGAGCGTCATCCTGAACGGCGCAAGCCGTGAAGGATCCAGTGATATATATTACTAACGTGATGGAATCCGTATCCGCAAGGGTACCGTGCAGGGAGATCCCGGAACAAGTCTGGGATGACAGCGCCAGCGCGGGATTCGCGCAACCCGCGGGCGGCACAAAAAAGAAAAGCCCCGCTCGCCGGATTACGGCAAGCGGGGCGAGAATCCAGCGGCGACCTACTCTCCCGGATCCGAGGACCAGGTACCATCGGCGATCTGGGGCTTAACTTCCGTGTTCGGGATGGGAACGGGTGTGACCCCCACTCGATAACCGCTGA